>Ga0222719_10000449_pt1 | contig 40999 bp, 31 predicted proteins | sample C33_34DmetaG_FD_165039 | JGI IMG/M metagenome (GOLD analysis project Ga0222719, IMG submission 165039) | Estuarine water microbial communities from San Francisco Bay, California, United States - C33_34D | ecosystem: Environmental > Aquatic > Marine > Unclassified | place: USA: California... | reverse complement strand
AGCATCTTTTAATTTAGGAAGTATTACTGATGTAGCCAATATTGCTACATTAATAAATGCAAACGCCACAATAAACAGTAGTATTACTGCATCAGTAATTACAAATACTGGCGTAAGTAATATATATGCTTTAGGAAATGCTGGTGTTAGTTCTAATGCAGATGTAGGATACTTTACATACTTAAAAATTTCAGGCAACGACTTTACATTAAGTGATGATGATAGCAATGTGACTTTAGGAAAATTACATCTTGGTAATAGCAGTATCAGATATCAACCGAGACAAAGATATAAAGTTAGTACAGCAAATAATACAGTAAAAGCAAATATTGTGGTATCTGTAGCAAATACCGTAGTGTCAAGTTCTAATTATGATTTTGATGCTGGTGATAGATGGAGTATAAGTCCATTAGCAGACACAAAATCAGGTAGTGTCACATTTGATTTAGTAACTCAAACTCCTGCTACAACAGGTACTACAACAAATTTAATAAACGGAAGTACAAGTTTTGATAGTGTAAACCATACAACAATAGATAACAATGATTATACTTTTGTAGATGTTTATATTGATGGTGACTATATAGAGAATGAAGGAGATATTACATATTACACTTTAACCAGTAACACCATTACATTTGGAAATGTAAAATTACTTCCAAAACAGGAAATTACAACGTCATCAAATGTTTATATAGTCGAACATTCTACTATTGATTTTGTAGACACATTTAAGCAAGATGTTCCGGGTGCAACTTTAAATATTATTGCTAAAACTAATGATGATATCACAGCAAAAGTTACTCCTGTTAGAAATTATGAAATAACTCCTGACGTAACTGACGACGAAATTATACTTATTGACATAGACGATACTAGTAAGTTTCTTAAAAAACCCAGTGGTTTACGATCAGATGAACTTTGGAAAACAACGTCTAATGTCAGTGCTTTAGGCATTACAGATAGCAAATTTAATCCACTACCTAATGCTGGATATGTCAATACAAATAATGTTTCATATCAAGCATTTAATATCCCAAGTATTAATACTTTGTTTGCGGACAATATAAGATTTAAGCCAGAAGCAAACGATACCATACATGTAGCAAAAGCAGAAAATCAGGATTGGAATGTTTATAAATTAACAGATACAAATTCTACTTTGAGTTTCGTGGAACAAGATGCAATAACAGAAACAGCATATTTATATATGAACGATATTGACCTGTTTAGTTATGTAGATAATAATGCCATAGGTGGAACAGACAATAGTAGATATTTAGATTATCACTTAGTACTAAAAGATGCTGATCTTACAGACCAGTTTGTGGTGTGGACAAACCAACAAGTAGTAAACAAAAAAGGCGTTAAAATATCAGATTTTGCTGGTGCAAATATGCTCACAGCAAATATTAAAGAAATAGGGCCTAATAGTGTTTTAAATATCAGTAATATAGAACCAGCAGTAACAGATGGTGCTATAGCAACAGCAAATATAAATCCTGTACATGCTACACTTACTGCAAATGTCACAAACAACACGACGTTTGGTATTGCTAATACATTTGGTATATCCACAGGTATGAAAGCAATAATAGACAACCTACAAGTGGGGACCGGTGCAACAGTTACTAATGTATCTACGACAACAGGTCCTGGTGATATCACAATATCAGAGGTTATAACAGCATCTAACGGATCATCGATAGCATTTACGTCGGGAACAATACAAATTACCACAACTATGTACAATTTAGAAAATGGTGATACTATAGGATTTTCTGAAAGTAATGTTGCACAAACTACATTTACTTCAACAAGTGTTGATAGTAAAGACTTTGCAACTCAGACTTTATTATTTACTACAGCAGACAACACAAAAGATATTATAGCAAATCCAGGCGCCATATTTAAAGAGGCATTTTACAGTAGTTCTGGTACAGATATTCCATTAGCAGATATAGAGGCGGCACAATACAGTCCAATACCATCATCAAATATTGTATCAAATATAGAATACAATATTGAAACATTAGGCACCACAGATTGGAATTCAGTTGCAAACACTACTGGTATAACCTATGAAGTTGGAGACGTAATTACTGCTACTTCCCCAGCATCTGGAACTGGCACCGCAAGTATTACAAGTGGTATAGATTATATAAATGAAGGAAATATAACAATACCAACGTCTTATCTAAGTGGATCTGGAAATGCAATAACAATAGTACACACAACCTCAGATGAAATTCGTATACATGTAAGTAATGTACACTTGCCTACAGCCAACTTAATGAAAGTTGGAGGTACAGTAGACCTTGTTAGCACTAATAATTTATTTAACGAAAATAATTATGTAATTACAGAAATAGGCAACACACACATTACTATTAAAGGAGAGGATTTCCCATTAGTGTCTTCTGGAAATGTTGAACTAGTAGATACTAGTACAATGGGTATCACTGGGTTTAAGTACAATAATACCAGTAATCTACATGCCAAAAATTATCAAATAGCGAATGTTACTAGCTCTGGATTTACCGTTTACGATGCAAATATAGTAGCAAATATTTCTCCAGATGTATTAAGTATAAGTTACTTTGGAAAAACTAAAATTACTACAAACACAGTTGAAGCCAATGCATTTACAGTAGAGCACAATTTAGTACAGGGTGACATTGTTAAACTGATTGCTAATGCATATAGTGGTTACTATTATATAGAAAGTGCAACAGAAGATAGTTTTGTGATAGATGCCCCATACAATTCGGGCGTAAGTAAATCAGGAAGTATAATAAAAGCAGGACTCACAATAACAACAGATGGAGATCATGGTATAAATTCAGCATATTCTGGTAAACGTATTGCTGTACACATGGCAGAGCCAGATTATTACAACAGAGTGTTTACAGTAGCAGATGTGCCAACCAGTAATACAATCACAGTAACTGATGCATTTAGTTTTGCAGACGTGGCCAATGCACAGTTTACAGGATGGCAAGCCAATACTTCTTTTGCAAAAGGCGAAAGAATATTGAATGGTGTTGTTACTTATGTGGCCGCAAATGCATTTACATCAGGTGCAGAATTTGATTCTACTAACTTAAACGTTGGAAAGCCAGCAATATTTACAACAATTGATCACAGCAGAATAAAACTTAATAATACTGAAATTGTTTTAGGAGATATCAGTTCAGAAGAAGCAGTTGTAAACAGTATAAACGACACCATGGCATTAAGACGTGGTGCTGTGGATAATGATCATATGCAGATATCTTTCCCGATGATCACTGGTAAAGGAAATACTAAACTATTACCAATACTAAGTGACTACAGGCAGGTTGACGGGTATTCTCCATATGTAAATGCTGATGATGTCGAAAATACTGCTTTAACAGATGGATTGCAAAAAGTAGGTGACTTAAATTACAAGACAACAACAAAAGGGTTTGTAAATGATTCCGGTAATCCTATAGGAGATCTTGCAGGTCTAACACCAGCAACAGTATTAAATACAGGTACAACAAATCCTACTTTTGTAGGCACAACAGGAAACTTTGGAACACCAACTAATCCTTCCAAAGTACCGTTGTTTACTTTCCCAGACGAAAATGGAACGCCAGTGCCAGGGTCAGGAATAGATAGTGGTGCTAAACCACTTATTGATCCCAGAAAAGCATTTGCAAATATAAACAAGAAGCCATGTGTTGATATGTGTAGTCCAATACACATACCACCTGCGCCTGTTGTGAATCCTATTACACCTCCAACACAAACCACAACATGCTATGCAGGAAGTTTGGTAGACAGTTCGGGCAATCCTGGAATATATAGTGTAACTGGTAAAGGACACGGAAAAAGACGTTGGACTAGTGATTATTCAGGATATTATGTATTAAAAGGCTCACATGCAGGATTTAAATCTCAGGTAGGTGGAAGCAGAGGCGGACTCAGTGCAAGAGGGTTAGCAGGAATAATGACCTGGAGTGATAACGGAAGTACAATGAACTTTGATATGGAGTTAAAGTTTAGTAAAGCAGGAACATTTTATGCTCATGTTTATAATGCAGGTAGAAGTGGTTATAACGATAGAACATATGTCAATATAAATGGTGCTCAGACAGGAAACGGAAAACAAAATTCTGTATTTTCAGGTAAAACTTTCAGTTTTAATAGACCAGGTGGCGTAAAACAATTTACTGTAAATGCAGGAGATAGAGTAAGATTCCAGGGAATATGCAGAGGAGGTGGAAACCATTGGCACGGACTTAGTATGCATATATCCACCAGTGCTACAGGATTAGATGTTTGTGCAACCACAAGTCTACCAGGAACAACTTCCAGTACAGGATATGCTAACCTTCCTCAACAGAATTATGCATTGGCTAATACTACTATGTCATATCATGAGCAACATAATAGGTCAAGCAACCAAACAGACAACAACTACTACACACTAAATCATAGTGGACAAGTAGACGTATTATTTGATTTTTACAGTGGAGCAGACAGAATTGATGTTTATCAAGGCGTAAGTAAAGGTGGTGAAAATAAACTAGTAGCATCTAATACAAATCAAAATGTGATAAAATTAAGTGACAGTGAAAAAAATGATATTCTGACAAAGGCAGGCGGAAATGCTAACGCAACAGGTAAATCAAAAGGTAGATCAAATACTAATCGCAGTACATACAGTATTAAAAACTTTGTTTACAAGGGAAACAATGTAGCATATGGTGGTAAGTTATCCTTCCATGTAAATATTTCAGACGGATCATTCTTAAAAGTTAAAATTACTAAACCAAGTATAGTGTACAGATATGTTATAAAGTTACCAAACCAACCTGTAAAGAAACCAGATCCTAAATCTAACCCAGTTCCAGGTCAACCGTGTAATGTAGCAGTATATAATCCTACAGCACCAACACCAAGCACAGGAATTCAGACTCCTGTATCAACTCCTGGTGGTAATCCAACAACCACTAAGAAAAAGCCAACTAGCAATAAGTTTGGCGGTGGTGGCACAGTAGGCTATGCTAGTTATGGTCAACAGACAAATAGTATGTATAATGCTGTACAAAATTACTTGTATCAAAACAAACTAGGCGGTGGCGGTGGCGGTAATAGGCATAAAAGTGCTACTAGCCATCATTTCTCAGCCAACTATGGTGGTTGGGGATTAGCACCTATGGCAGGTTTCAGTATGATACCTAGCATATTTAAAAAGACAGTTAAAACTACTGTAAGTAACTCATACGGTAAATATCAACCTTTGACAGGTTCACAGTTTGTAAATAATACAGTACAACGTGTAACTGGTAACCAAATTTTACCATTAGCACAACCCTTAAGAAATGTTGCACCAAGTAAACCAGGAAAACTTAGGGCATTGGACCTAGCAAATTATCCATTCTGGAACGAGCTTACATATACAGGCGATACTTTTTACAAAAAAGGAAATAATTTCTTTACATATACACCTGGACAAATTGGTACAGATATCAGATTGCAAGATGGCACAATAATAGGTAATGTGTTAGATGACTTTACAATTTCAGATGGTATTGCTGGTGTTGATGTTATACTAAATTACCCTGGGCAAATTCCAAATGTATTACCAGTTGGAAGTAGCACAACAATGCCAACAACTCCGGAGTTCGAATTACCAGCAGACGACTCACCATTTGATGATGAAATTGTGTGGAGTGATCCAGTTATAGGTATACAACCTAAAATTAAAGATTCTGATGGAAATTACATACCAGCAGGACCCATAGTATATTGTGATTTAAGCCGACCAACTCCAGGACATACTATTGCAATAGACGATATGAATGGTATTAAAGCAGGTGATGAATTGTTTATTAATAATACCAAAATTACTTTCCCTGGAAGTGACTCCAAAGTGATTGAGAATGCTTTAAGATGTACTCAAGGTAGTGGATACATGGTCCACGATACATTTAAAAACGGAAAACCAGCATTAAGAGTTAGTAGTTGTTCAAATGCTCCACTAACAGTCAGAGACGGTTGTTCAGGTGGTGTATATAAAGAAGTATTAGACTTCCACGTAGTAAGAGGATTCGAACAAAGCGAAACAGAAACAAGTAATACAGCAGTACTACCAGCAACAACAGGATATGGCTATGGAAATGTGGCAGTGAACCCAAGTTCTGTTTATACATTATATAATGTTGCAGGCTCCAGCACAGGTACATTTGCTGGTTCAGGTGGAAATCCTAGTACAACATCAGGAGCAGTACTTTCTAGTAAAACAACTTCTAAAACAACAGGTGGTAGTGGTTATAGTGTAGGCGACAGATTAAGAATAGTTGGTGGACTTCCAATTGAAGACACTTATGGGGGAATTACAGAATTTTGTATAGACATGCCTGGTATGAATTACAGCTCAGCAGAAAATGTCAAAGTTTATATAGGTGACGGTACTACACCAGGGTCAGGAGCGAAAGCAGGAACAGTAACCCTAGATCAAAATAACGGAATTTTAAGTATTGAACTTTTAGCAGGTGGAGAAGGTTATGATATGGCAAGACCACCAGTTGTAAGAATTATAGACCTTGCTGAGGCATCATCCTTTAATAACATGGGTGCCACAGTATCAGCAAAAGTAGGATCAAAAGGTGGATTACCGCCCAGAGTTGCTAAGTTTCAGGTAACAAGCACTGATGCAAACGGTACAATTACAAGTTTACAAATTTTAGATCGTGGAATATATAAACAATTCCCAGCAGATTTGACACAAGGTGTACCATTAGAATATGATGGAATAAATCTTGGAGATGAAACAGGTGTTGACGGCGCAGGTGCATATTATCAGGGAACAGGACTAGGACAGTTTGATCCATTACGTGACAACGAAAGACTAGGGTCACCAGGTGCATATGATCCGCTAAATGGAACCATTGGTGGAGGTTCAGGAGCAAGAGTATTCCTTACCGCAAGAGAAATACCAGACTGTTCAGAGAGAGGCGATGCAAAGTCAAAACTAGGCTTCCCAGATTCCACTGTAGATATTAATATTCCAGAAGATGTTGCCGCATGTTTAAATAATGCATTGTTTGATGCAGGTTATGATCCTGATAAAATATTTATAGACACACAGCCAATTAATGATTTAATTGACTTGTTAAAATTTAGAACGCCAGGATATGATGGTATAGGAATAGAAGAACTCACGCCAGGCTTCCTGGAAAAACTAGGAATACCACCTGGAGACTATAATATTGACAGTCTATGTATAGATGCTGTGTTAGAAACACCTAATTCACAGATTAGAAAGTCAAATAAAATAGAATCCGGAACAAACTTACTGGACGATAACAGATTTCAGATAGCAACAATACCAGATTCTCCCACAATAGGAATAAACTGTATTGATACAATAGGAGATGGATGGAATAATGACGGCTCACGTAATACAGGCAAAGACTACAACGGACAAGACCCAAATAGTATTTTAGGTGATGCAAATGTTATATTCCATACTGATATGTTCCAGTATGAGTTACGAACAACAACAGGATCACCTGTAAATACATTACTTGAACAACAAGAATGCCAGGTGTTATTTTTAGAAAGTGTTAGGTACCCAAATAACACCGGAAATGTTGTGGTAAAAGATGGAATAAATTATGATTTAAATACTTTTAGTAATGTTTGGATAGATAATTACAACGATTCGGGTTGGGCATACTTTGAAAACAGTAATATAGCAAAAACAACACAACCTAAACTGGTTGATACAACTTTTGTAGAAAATGCTATAATATACGATCAGGAGTCAGGCGAAAAAGAATACGATTTACATTTTTATGATCCGTTTAAAGGTATCATACCAGGATTTATAGATAAAGAGATTACATTTAAAGGGCCGAATGATCCGGTCGTATATAATAATGCTAGATCAGGATTTGGTAAAAAAGATATAGGGAAAGTTTGGTGGAATACTAGTACATTAGCATACCAATGGTACGAACAAGGTACAAACAGAGAACGTTGGTTAAATTGGGGTAGCACATTCCCAGGAAGTGGAATTACATTATACGAATGGGTTGAAGATACTGTACCACCAGTAAATTATACAGGAACAGGAACTCCTAAAAATAATTCAGAGTTTGTGTTAGAAAGAAGAATAAATCCTGTAAATGGTAGATACACTAACTATTATTATTTCTGGGTACAGAACAAAACAACACTGGAAAACTTTGCTGTAGAAGAAATGGGTAGAGAATACGATACATTTACATTAGCAAAATATATAGCAGATCCTATCGGTGCTGGACTACCACTAATTAGTTTTGTAAGTGATAAATCAATGGTATTGAGTAATATTGCTCCATTATTAAGAGAAGATGAACAAAATCTACAAATAAACTTTAGTAGAAATTTAAATCCGGTTGGACAAAGCCATACTGCATGGAAATTATTGAGACAAGACGATAATAATAGTATTATACCTGAAGATTTAAGTAAAAAACTTGTAGACAGTTTAGCAGGTACTGATGCTTTGGGACAAGCAGTACCAGACCCACTATTAAGTGATGTAGAAGCATATGGTATTAAGTTTAGGCCCAGACAAAGTATGTTTAAAGATATTTTAGGTGCTAGACAGGTATTACATTACACTTTAAATGAGATATTAGCAGATTTACAGTTGTCAACTAATTACCCTGATTGGGATAGTACACTTCCTGCTAACAGAACCTACATTGAAACAACAAATTGGTATGGAATACAATACACTGATGCGAGATATAATACAAAAGTAAGATATGACAGCACATTTAAACCTATATACAAAGTAAATAGTGTACAAGAGTTAGATACGTTACAAGACATACCAGATAATACGGTTGTACAAGTAAAAAGTCCAAATGCTACACAATATTCGTTACATAAGTATATTGCATCAAGTAAAACATTTGAATTAATAACAATTCAAAATGATAATGTAAAATTAAAAGATACTGTCTTTACAGATAGTACTAATGCTACATTAAGTAATGAATTAAGACTACTACTTAATGCATTAAAAGACAATGTATTTGAAGGAACAAATTTATGGAATAAATTATTCTTTGCATTGATGAAATATGCATACGCAGAACAAAAACAACTGGATTGGGCATTTAAAACTAGTTATGTATTCATAGAAAAAGAAGAAGAAGATTTAATTGAAATTAATGGCTTTAAAGTTGATAACTTTGATAAAGTTTTACAATATTTTGATGAAGTAAAACCATATACAGCAAAAGTCAGAGAGTATAAAGATGGTAAGTCACCAGTTAGGGAAAAAATATCTGGAACTGCTATTAGTGATTTTGATAAACCTCCATATGCTGACCCAGTAACAGGAAGTGTCAGAATTTTAGATGACTTTTTACAAGCAGATTCAAATATTATACAAACAAATAATTCATACACCAAATATTTTAGTGTTAGTAACAAATCTCTAGATCCAATTAGGCATAGTAATACAACTATTAAGTTTGACAGAGTAGACTATAGTTTACTGCCACATGACTATCTACCAGCAGTAAATGTTGCTACATGGACGGCTAACGCAACCTACCCACGTAACTCATATGTAGTAAACAACAGTACATATTATAAAGCAAACGTAGATATTGCAGGTGCATCTGCATTTAGTAGTGCAAACTGGACTGCATTAGGTAGTAATGTTAGTGTAATACCTGTAGCAGATACATCAAATGGTGCTATAGCCAGAAATATGGTAACATTAACAACACAATCTAATATAGAGGTACAATCAAATACACTAATAAGTGCTGGTGATAGAGCATTTAAATTTAATCCTGCAATACAGTCTCAATTTACAGCAGAGTTAAATACATATTACAGTATAACAGACTCAGAGTCTAATGCTAACGTTATTAATAAATCAGATATAAGTGGAAGTATAGCAAATATTACTACAGTTGTCAACTCAGGTGGATTGGATAAAACACTAGCACTAGTTAAAACAGCCACAGGCGGAGACTTCCAGGGAGAAGTTACAGATGCTAACTTGTTTACTAGATCATATGGTGTAGATACTACAACATTCCAATCACAAATAGGATTTAACAGAACAGGATGGGGAACAGAGAAATTAGATGTACAGATTGATATAGAAAACTATCAAGGTGTGTTTAATACAGCCATTGCTGGTAATGAAGTAACATTTGAAAGAGACGGAACATTATATGAAGGATTTGATGGGGTAACATTTAAGAGAGTTTTATATGGTGAAGAAAGACCACAAGAATTAATCATGGTAAGCCCACTAGAAACAATAGTATTTAGAGTTACATCTCATAAACATTTACAGGGTAACACTAGTTTAACAGCCGCAAGTTCTAATGCATCAACAGTGAAGTATCAGATCACAAATAACATTTATGGTGATACAGAATTTATTAGAATTAAACAGGACGGTACTACAACAACCACACTTACTGCAAACTTGTACACATATAGTGATAGTATAACTGTTGCAAATGCCAGTGTGCTTGCCAAACCTAAAGCCAGACTGCCAGGCATAATATGGGTAGGTACCGAAAGAATAGAATATAGCGGTAGAAATACAAATACAAACAAACTATCTGGACTAGTTAGGGGTACAAACGGTACATCTACACAGGATTGGACTACTGGTACAGAGGTTCTAAACGCAAACAAAACAGAACAGTTTAACAGTTACCCAACTACAGCAAATGTTTGGTTAGATTCAGGTGCTGTTAGTTTAGCAGACTTAGGAAATGCAGACGTAAGCAATAGCTCAAGCATAATGCGATTCCTACATGGTCGTGAATAAAAACAGGGTATAACAAAGATGATAAATAGTGTTATGAAACAAGAAGGCGAAGAAATGAAACAAGAAAAAGAACAAGCAGTAAATGAACATGCTGGCATTGGTATGAACGGTCATATATTGATTCGCGATAAAGAAACTGGCGAAGAAATAGTAAACAAACGTAATGCTATTCATTATGGCAATATGGCTAATATTGTAGCCAATGCATTAAACAGTGATGATAATTCTAAATTGCATTTTATGGCTTTTGGTAATGGTGGTACAAGTGTAGATACAGCAGGTAAAGTTATTTATAAATCACCCAGAGTTAGCGAAAGTTTTGAAGCAAGTGCAGATTTATATTCAAGATCGTACAACAAAATTATTAGTGCCAATACAGCAACAGACAAAATTGAAGTTGTTGCAGGCTCATCGTTTACAGATCTAAAAATTACATGTACATTAGGGTATGCAGAGCCAAGTGATCAAGATTTATTTGATAGTAGCACAGACAATGATGGTAGTTATGTGTTTGACGAATTAGCACTTTTTAGTTACCCTTCAGATGATACAAATATTACAACCAGTAAAATGCTTACACATGTTATATTCCATCCAGTACAAAAATCACAGAACAGAATAATAGAAATTATTTATACCGTAAGGATACAATTAAGTTAATAGAAGAATAATATGCCATATTCAGTAAACAATACAGATAGCAGTAAAAATTTTACAGTACAAGACGGTACTGTAGACAACAGTACACTATCGGTTTCTTTAATAGGAACAAACGCAGAAAATTATGCTGACGATCTAGCAAGGAACGATGTCCAGTTACTAGAAAATTTTGCAAGTACATCAGCACCAACGGCTGGAACAGTTTTAACAGGCCAACTTTGGTATGACAAAACAGATAATGTATTAAGAGTTTATAATGGTAATACAAATGGTTGGGTTAATTTACAGCCACAAGTATTAGGTACAGCACCAATAGGAACAGGCGCAAGAACAAATAAGAAAGGTGAATTATATTTTGATACGTCTAATAATAAATTCTACATATATGATGGTGCACAATGGAGACCTACAGGTTACGGTGGAGAAGTTACAAGCGAACAATCATCTAATGCATTAGTAAACAATCCTACAAAATTTGGTTCCAAAGTAAGAAGTATATTTTTAAAAGACACATCTGGTGTGCCACGTCCTTGTTTAGCATTAGTACATGTAAATGATTCCACAACAAATGAATTTTATGGCTCTAGTACAAATGGCGAAACTATTATGGCCATTTTTAACCATACTACAGGATTTACAGCAGATAATGTATTATCAGAAACCGAAGGCGAAAATATAAACTACTATGCTGAACTTAATTCTACAGGTAGTATAGGTGTAGACATAAGCAAAGGTATGAACCTGCGTAAAGACTATATTGCAGAAGCAGTAGCATTGGCTACTGAAGCCATAACAGCTCAAAAGGCAAATGCTTTATTTAGAGGTGGACAAGTTGTTAGTGCAACAAGTATTATTACAGATGACATAAGTTTTATACCAACAGGTGCCGCTGGGTCTCTAACACTAGGTAGCCAAGCTCAGTATTTTGATACCTTATTTGCACAAAGAATAAAATTAGGTGACGGTGGACAGGCAGAGATCGAAACGGAAACAGATAATTTAGGTATTTTAGGTAGTGCTAATAAGTCTTTTGCTGATGTTTTTACATATGATGTACATGCCAAAGCAGACGTAAATGTTGGAGCGATTTTATCAGTAACAGGAAATTCTAATTTAACGGGTAACACTGATATTACTAATAATTTACAAGTTAACCAAAACATTAGAAGTAACGCAACAGTATTTGGCTCTACACTAACAGACAACACATTGCAAATAAATACAGGAAGTATTACTGGTGCAATAAATGGTACATTTAGTGGTACTGTTCAGTTTGGAACATTAAGTGACGGTGCACTTCCAGGTGGTATTACAGACTTTGTTGATGAAGATAACATGGCTAGTGATAGTGCAAATAAATTACCAACACAACAATCGGTAAAGGCTTATGTAGACACAGCAAATGCCAACATGAAAACTTATGTTGAGACACAAGACAAAGCACAAGACTTAGACTTTGTTGGTGACTCAGGTACAGGTGCCGTAGTAATAGGTAATGCTACGGTAGATAGTGCATCAATGACATTTACAGGTGGCGATGGTATAGAAACATCAGCATCAGGCACAACTTTAACAATAGACGTAGACAATAGTGTAGCCAGAACAGATGTAGATGAAACATTTGATGAAAATGTTATTATTACAGGAAATTTAACTGTAAATGGCACTCAAACAACCTTAAATACAGCAACATTAGATGTAGAAGATTTAAATATTACAGTAGGCACAGGTGCAACATCAAGTTCTGCAACAAACGGAGCAGGGCTAACTTTTGGAAATTATTCAGGAAATCCTACTTTAATCTGGGATCATACCAATAGCAGATTGGCTATGAATAAACCTCTTGCAACTAATTTAGTTGGTAATGTTACAGGTAATGTTACAGGTAATTTAACAGGTGATGTAACTGGTGATGTTACAGGTACTGTGAGCAGTATTGCTAATCATAGTACGACCAACTTATCAGAAGGCACTAACTTATACTATACAACAGCCAGAGCAGATGCCAGAATTGGCCTGGCCAATTTATCAGATTTAAATAATGTATCCACAGATTCACCAACTAGTAACCAAGTTTTACAATGGAACGGGTCAGCATGGGCTCCTGCAACCACGGCGGCAGGTGTTACTGACTTAGGTGACTTAGGTGATGTAGATGATACATCAACTAGCGGACAAGTATTAACATCAGATGGCAGTGGTAACTTTACTTTTAGTACTGTTAGCACAGCAAATTACTATGTAGACGGTCTATCATTTAATACCGGAACAGGTGTATTAACTGCAAGTGTTAATGGAACTACAAACCAAACAGTAGATTTAGATGGCAGATATAGTACAACAGATACTGTATATAGCACAGCAACCAGCAGTACCGCAGGTATTTTAAAAATTGGATATAGTGAAAATGGAAAAAATTATCCATTAGAACTAAACGGAAGTGATCAAGCATTTGTAAATGTTCCCTGGACCGACACAACATATTCATTACCTCTTGCTTCAAGTTCAACAAGAGGCGGTGTTAAAATTGGCTATTCAGAAAATGGAAAGAATTATCCAGTTGAATTAAGCTCAGAAAAAATGTTTGTTAATGTGCCCTGGACAGATAACAATGATAATACAACATATACTGCAGGTGCTGGGTTAACATTAGTAGGTACAGAATTTAGGCATGATCCTGCTACATCAAGTGTCACAAATTTGACTGCTAGTGCTAGAAGATATGTAACAGGGTTAACTTTTGATACATACGGCCATGTCACAGGGTATACTCATGCAACTGAAACTGTTGTAGATACTAATGACAACGACAACTACTATTTGAGTAGTGCAAGTTACAATAGTAGTACTGGTGTTTTAACATTAAACAGAAGTGGACTAAGTGCAGTAACAGTTAATGTAGGAGTAGATACAAATACAAATACAACTTATAGCCAAGCAACAAGTAGCACATTGGGACTTGTAAAAATTGGTTATTCAGAAAATGGTAAAAATTATCCAGTTGAATTATCAAGCGGCCAGATGTATGTTAATGTTCCTTGGACAGATACTGATACAGATACTAATACAACATATAGTGCTGGAACTGGTATGTCATTATCAGGGACAACATTTAGTATAGGACAAGCAGTAGGAACAAGTAGTACAGTACAATTTGGTTTGATCAGATCCACAGGCGACATTGTTGCGTATTATAGTTCAGATGAAAGATTAAAAGATAATGTTAAGCCAATAGAAAATGCATTAGAAAAACTACAAAAAATACGTGGTGTTGAGTTCGATTGGAACGACAAGCAAGACGTTTATGAAGGGCATGACACTGGTGTTATAGCACAAGAAGTACAAAAGGTATTACCAGAAGTTGTAACTGAACGCGAAGATGGAATGTTAGCAGTAAAATACGAAAAAATGATGGGACTATTAATTGAATCAATTAAAGACTTGAAAGCAGAAGTAGACGAACTAAAACAGCAACTGGGTAAATAATGGCTATAAAAATGCAACGATCCAATATGGCAATGAGTGATTTCAGAAATGAATTTCTGGGAACATCATCTGGTCAAATTAAGATGTCTGATTTAGTAAGAAGTACAGGTTCTCTTGATGGCACTAGAAATGCTGGAAATCAGGGCAGTTTTGCAGGCAGAACGAGCAATAGTGAAATATCAGCCGCGGCTGTTGGCGTATATGTAGCAAATACCTCAGCACCTGCGGCAGGAACAACTCCCACTTACACACCCACGTACCCTAGAACATCAACATCAAATATGGCATTTTCAGATTACAATGGTGTATCAGGCTCATTTCCTAGTTCCAAATGGAATTTAAGTTCTCCTTGGGGAGAAATGTTTGGTAATTCAGGTATCCAAAGCACCACATCACAATTCTATTATTCCAGAAATATAGATTACTCTCCCACAGTAAAATTTAGTGGGGAAAGTGCAGAAGATGGCTTTGGTATGACGGCAGGGTATAAAATTATGAACACTACTTCATATCTGCATCAATCATTAGGTACAGTTGCCAATCCAGGCGATGTGATGTTTTTAATGACTTGCAGTAATAGTGGTGCAAATTTTACGTCAGCCGCATTTTATCCTTCTAAAGGAACATCAGGAACACTAAGTACCAGTGCCGCACAATGCTCTAATAACTGGCAGAACCAGACCACCAATGCCTATGAGTTCACGGACGGCAATGACAGAGTGACTTATTGTATCGCTAAAAGGTGCTTGGGAGGTGAAACGCATTCAAGTTTTTATGTATATAGTAGTGCCGCGAATTCAGGTGTGTATTTTGGTTACTTTACAGGAATTGTCAGAACCAATAGTACAATAGGTTCAGGCACTAATACAACTTTAGGCTCTCTTGCAGTTACTAACAATACTGAATTTTCAACCACTATGGGAAGTGTTTATGGCCATGGCGAAGTAACAATAATAGGTGATTTAAGTGGTTATAGTACAAATAATCCAACAGTTAGTGTAAATTCTAGCACCAGTGATCACATGTTACAGGCAGAATTTTCAAGTGTAACAACCCAGTATGGCCCACTAACTGCTGTGGCTGGTATGTATGAAGAAGCAGTAGACATTTTAAAAAATACCCCAAACACGACTAGAACACTGAAATGCAGATCAGGGACAACTGATAATTTGCAATTTTCAATAAGGATAAACACAAATAATTAGGATCATATAGTAACAATGTCAACATTTAACGGCAATACATATACACATGAATTCATATCTTGGCCCTCTGATGCTGATTGGGATCAATTATGGACTAGTAATCCGCATATCTGGAAATATAAGGCATTTCCTTTCTTTAAATACTCCTCACAAACTGATCCAGGATTTGATGTAAGCCTACCCAACGGTGTGACAAACCAAGCAGAGGCACTTACCTATATGAAGATTATACTTGGAACCATGGTAAATTCTGTGCCCTCAGTATTTCATATGATCAAAGATGGTGATGATACTATAGGAATGAGAATGTTTATTAAAACACCAAAATATGAAAATAATCCTGTGTTTATAGACATATTAGGTGCAGACTACCAGGACGATACTGCTCAACTTTTTATAATGATGTATGCTAAAGATAATACTGACAGCAGAACATGGTCACACGATGTAGGCGATGTGGATATTCAATCCGATCTACTTACACACACAGGCTGTAGCAGATATATTATGACCATAGAAAATCAGGTAAATAAAAATTATTGGCTACAATTATCTGCACAAAAAAATCTTCCCTGGGCTGGCACCTATGTAGACGACGATACCACTATAATGTACCCTTTAAGCACATTCGGATGGCCTGCAGATTTTGTGCCTAATATAGGTCCACCTGCAGATTAAGACACTTTGATCAGTAAGATCAGATAAATACAAGTAACAATTTATAATTTAGGAGAAGATATGCCTTCAGGATCAAGTTATACAGTATCAGGTGGTACAACAATGACAGGCGTCGCAACTGGCGATACTATTGAAGACGGTGATTTCAATAATATGCGTACTAACGTTAATACCTTAATGGGTACAGCCGCAGATGTCACAACAGGAACTTATACTGCATCAAGTACATACGGATGGGGTCAAGGTGGAGCAGGTGTTAGTGCCGCTACGGCAGGTGGATTAATTTATGCCGACAATGCCACGGGTGGTTTTAAAAGACTACAGGACGATATTCAGGCCATGTGTTCATTTTTAGGTGTTTCAGTAAGATCAGGTGTAGGTTCAGACGTTGCAGACGGTGGTACAATTAGTGCTACAACATGGACAAATTCCATGCTTAACGTACAAGATTGTTGGAATGCAAGATTTTCTCCAGCAAGTAGAACTAGTGCAACAGGTAATAGCGGTACATATACAAGTGCTTGGGCAAACAGTTTATCAGCAACAGCAACTTATACTTTTGCAAATGAAGGAGTATGTAGAGGATACTTTAATGGTGGCGGACGTATAGGATTTAGTGCATCTAGATCAGGCGGAAGCTCAACAACACAGAATACTAACTGGACTAATACATTAAGTGCTATGGGAGATGTGTCTTTATTACATGATACAGGTGCAGGTAGTTCAGGAACTAATGCCGGTGTAGGATTTTACGAACTTACAACAAGTTATAAAACAATTTGGACTAAGTTTGGTTCAGGTAGTTATGCTAGTAACTTCTTTAAAATGGAAGCACTAGTGAATAGTACAACTAACCCAACAGTAGTAACACTAAGAGCTACATTTAGTGATCCACATGCTGAAGGTTCAGGTGCCTTAGGACCAGATGGTATTGCAGGTACAGGTGACGAAGACTACAACAATGATGGTGTAGACGGAACAATTACACTAAATGGTAGAACTCATACACCAGATGCAAGTGGTTCAGGTTTTAGTTTTAGTGCTCCAACAGTTTCAGTAGGAACAATAAGCGGTAGTTAATACCTTAAAATAATTATTTTAAAGCCAGTTCACTGTAACTGGCTTTTTTATGACTAATAAATATACACATGAGTACTCGCTTGACAAAGGCTCTGGAATTCGCTAATTACAGAGTAACATTAAACAATCAGCAGGCCCAACTGAAGGCCAAAACGCAAAGTCTATTAAGTTACAGCATTAATGGTGGTACTTTTACGATAGACATTCCCTTAATTACATTCTGTAAACAACTAATTGATGACGGTCAAACTGATGTTGTACTCCTGGATATTCATAATAATCCCATAAAAGTTGATGTTGAGACTTTCTACGATGAGATACAAAGTAGATATTTTGAAGTAACTAACGATTACTATGCTGAATACGAAAAACTTCGCAAATCAAGGAAAGTACATAAAATACTAGACCTAAATGAAAAAGGAGAATAATAAACGTGGCGTACTGATGTTCGCACATAATAATACCGAAATAGATTATTTTCGTTTGGCTGTGGTAAATGCATTACTGGTACAGAAGAATTTAGGTATTAAAAATATCACAGTAGTTACAGACCCGCATAGTTTAGCACAAGGCGAAAAAACTTTAGGTAAACGCCTAATTAAAAAAGCAATTAACAACATAGTTGTAGTAGATAAAGACAAAGATTTTAAAGCAAGAAATTTAAGACTCTATAAAGATACCAGCCATAGTGTAAAACACTTATCCTTTTACAATGTAAACAGATGTGATGCATATGACATCTCTCCATATGATGAAACATTACTAATAGATGTAGACTACTTAATACTAAGTGATACATTAAATCATTGTTGGGGGCATAATAACGAACTTATGATGAACTGGAAATACCAGGACATCATGTACGAACGAAAAGACCCGTCATTAGCAAGGCTTTATGATATGGGTATAACAATGTATTGGGCAACTGTGGTTTACTTCCGTAAAACAGAGTATGTGGAAAGTTTTTTTAACATAGTCAAGCATGTTAGGAATAATCCACAGTTCTATAAAGACTTATACAAGTGGCAGGGTACACTATACAGAAACGATTACAGTTTTAGTATTGCCGCACATATGATGAGTGGCTTTATAGATAAAGGAATACCACAGTTGCCTACTACCCTTTACAAAAGTTTTGATACTGACGACATACATAGTGCAATAGATGAGAACACCATTATCATGTACTTGGAGAAGCCCAGAAGCCCTGGAGACTTTATGCTTACTAAGTGGGCAGGTGTTGACTTACATATAATGAATAAATGGGCTATAAACAGAGTCAGCAACAATCTTTTGGAATTTGCAAAATGAAATTTGGTAAATATCTAACATCTACGCCCGAAAATATAAACGACTTTGTAAAAAATAACACAGATGGTATATTAGATTTTTTTAATAATAATAAAATTAAAGTAAAAAAAGTAAATACAAAAATACTTTTTAAAAAAAATTTTTCCTCTTTAAAATATCAGTTACAGTTCGGTGCTCAAGGAATATTAAAACACTTAAATAAATCTAGACTGATAGATATAGTAAAATACAACAATAATACTAAATCTTATTTATTTTCTAAAGATAGCAAACACCAAACAGAGCAGTTTAATGGTGCAAAATTACATTGGCTAGTAAATGATATAAAGATATCAGGGTTATCATATCCTCCGCAAGGTTATATGCAACGCAACGGATATGTATGTCATCCAGGAACATATAGATATCTAGCCGCATTTGCTCAACATATAGAAACCCAGGCGTCAGTTTGGGACACTTATCAGGAGTTTGATAGTGAGTCGTTAGAACTGATAGATTGGTTAAACTTTTGTTCAAATGGGTTCGTGAGAAAACACAGAATTATCACATTAGAAACAGATGATATTCCAGAAGAAAACAGAGAAACAGAAAATAGATATCTAGAAGTACATGAAACTACAAACCATCATGATCATTGTATTTTTAATAATGACCTAGCATTAGCAGAAATATATAATTACGATAAGCCTACTATTTTTGCACCTTCTGATTTCATATTAAAAGAGTTGCAGAAAAAACTGTATGAACCTGATCTGTTTAAATATAAGATCATTAAGAATAAGTTTTTAGTGCCTTATGACATGAATTTTAAGGGTGTAGGTATTTATATAGACGATTATATGGCCATAGGTTCTGATTTTAGTCATATTATATTATATCTGGATACTAACGACGATGTTGCGGTATATAGACCCGGAAAAATAACAATTTTTAACTGTAGTACGCCTAATTGTAAAAAACTAATACCTGAAATAATAGAGGAATCGTCAGATGACTATTTAAATAAATATTTGTGGGCAAATAAAATTAGCACCATACCTAATGAGATAGGAGAAAATTTATGATCATAAACAGTCATGTAGCCCCCTGGGAACACTGGACCATAGACAATGTTTTTCCTAATGAGTTATTTGAGGCATTAAAAACCCACAGAGTAAACAATGCAGACTACACTAATGTAAACGGATTTAGAGACATTATAAAAGGCAGAACTTTTTTAGGAAATGAATACTGTGAGGAACATTTGTCCTTAAAGCCAGTTGCAGAATTTTTAAACGATCATAAAATGTTTGAAGAAAAGTTTAATTGTGACCTGTCTAATACTTATTGCAGACCAGAATTAATACATGATCGATATCCTTTCTTTCATGCTATACATACAGACACACCTGAGAAAAAACTTACATTAATCGTAAATATAGACAAGGAAGACGAAAAAAATTTAGCAACAGATATATATGTTGATAAAGAAACACATTTTGCAAAAACAGAATGGAAAGATAATAGAGGGTTACTTTTTATACCAAGTGATGAAAAGTGGCACGGTTTTGCTCCTATAGAATATACTGGAATAAGAACCATAATGATAATAAATTTTGTTGATACTGATGTATGGCAAAATACATCTCAATGTTTTATATGAAAAAAGTAATATCACCTTGTATAGATAAATGCTACACAGATGGTTATAAATGTCCTGGGTGTGGGCGTACTAATGACGAAGTTCAGGAATGGTTTTACGCAGAAGAGCCCAGAAGAAAAGAAATACTTGAGGAATGTGTCAAAAGATTAGACCCTGTAGCATTTGATGTTTGGGAAGAAAATTATGAATGGAAGTGTCAAGATTATGAAGACTAGATATTACATATTAGCAGGTGTATTATACACATTGTTTATAGGCTTTACCGCAAGTGCAATCCAAGGCAGACTTACAATGGAAGAACTCAAACCTGTGTATGAGGAAGAGTATTGTGAAGTTGTGAATGAATACACAGGCGAAGTAGATGGCGAACAATGGAATGAACTTTTTGTTATACTTGACGAGATTGAAGAAGAACGAAACGAATTACAGGAAATAATTGACGAAGGCATAGACAAGTACTACGAAGAAGAATTTGGCGAAAGCCGTAATCAAAGTGATGCTGATGCTTACATAAGTTTGTTTTACAATCTATCAGATCCTATTAATTGGATATTTACATTGATAATTGCTACATTTATAGCAGGTTTCTATCTAGCATTCTACAGTTGTAAACTTGCTATAGAAAGATATTTTAAAGGTAACAATACTGATGAGTAGAGGTTATATTGTAATAGCACAAAACAATGATACTGTTAATTATCTAGAGCAGGCATATGCCCTTGCATTAAATTTAAAATTAACACAGAGCACAGTCAATAGTCTGACAGTATGTATAGACGCTAAAACTAAAAAACTTATAAGAGCTAAACACAAAGAAGTTTTTGATAATATTGTTGATATACCCTGGCAAGACGATGCCGCAGATGCAGAATGGAAAATTAATAATAAGTGGAAATACTATTATATGAGCCCGTATGACGAAACTGTTATACTAGATACTGATATGATATTCCCTACTGATGTAAGTTATTGGTGGGATATAATGTCACAACGTGATGTATGGGCAACTACTAAAGTGAGAACATATAGAGGTGAAGTTGTCACAAGTAACTTTTATAGAAAATACTTCGCCGCAAATAACTTACCTAATGTGTATACAGCATTTTTTTATTTTAAAAAATCTGATCTAGCAAGTGAACTGTTTGCAATGATAGAAATAATTTTTCAGCACTGGCAAAGAATGTTCTATAAATATATGCCAAATGGAAAACCAGATTGGTTAAGTGGAGATGTTGCTTTTGCTCTTGCTATGCAAATACTAGGTATAGAATCAGAGTGCACCAGAGAAAATATAGACGAAGTTCCTACATTTATTCACATGAAAAGCCATGTACAAAATATACCTGATACCAGAATAAGTGAAACATGGACGGAAACCTTACCAACATATTACAACAACTATAAAGATTTTAAAATAGGAAACTTTCAACAATTATATCCATTCCACTATGTAGAAAAAGACTGGATGAGTATAAGTATGATAAAGCAAATGGAACAAGACTATGGCATTAAGTAAAGCAGAAGAAAGAAGAAAAAGATTTTTAGCAAACAAAGAACAGTTTGACGGAAACTATTATGCTATGCAAAAAGCAGAGTATGAAAAAGATGTTACTGTGTACTTCCTGGAAGACGGCACAATCACATGTGTATCTAAAGAACAGGATATAGAAGTATTAGAGGGTTGGAAATCTTATACTTTCGCTAAAGACCAAACTACAATTTTAGACGGCAAGAACTTAAACAACTACAGAGTAGCCGCAAATCCTGATGACGAAGACACTTACCATATTGAGTTAAAACCTATAGAAAGTCTGTATGTAAGAAATGAAGATGCTTTTGTACAATTAATAAAATATGACAAAAGCAAATCATATGATATAAAAGTAGGATTTAAAAATAATATGTTTAATGTTAGTGCAAGTACACGAACAAAAAATAAATATAAAGGAAAAGATTTAGACACAATTACTGCAAAAGGACATAAGCAATTAGTATTTTATTTTACAAGTGTAAACGATCCACATTTTATGATTTTTTTAATAAATATTTCTTTAAAAGATCTAATTGAAAACGGATCTGTTGCAACCGATGTTCCTAAAGACCTGGATCGATGTAGTGTATATACCCTAGAGGTATTTGATAAATATGTGCGTACTTAAAAAATACACAGGACGACACATATGGCGAAAATTGATGTTACAGAACTAGACATATTCTATATTTCTTACGATGAACCCAATTGCGAAGAACATTGGGCTGACTTATTAAATAAAGTACCTTGGGCTAAAAGAGTCCATGGTGTTAAAGGCTTTGATGCCGCTCACAAGGCATGTGCCAATCAATCCGAAACAGATCGTTTCATCACAGTAGATGGTGACAATATTGTAATGGATGATTTCTTTGAGCAAACCTTAGATGTTCCAGATACTGACCATGATGGTAAAGTTATTAGCGAATGTATTTTTAGTTGGAATGCTAAAAATATTTTAAACGGATTAGTGTATGGTAACGGTGGACTAAAGTGTTGGCCTACTGAGTATGTAAAAGATATGAATACCCATGAAGCCGCAGAAGATGGTGAAGGCATGGAATTTTGTTGGAAGTTAGACTACATACAACTGAACGACACATTTAGTGAAGTACACCAAACAGCAAGTCCTTTCCAAGCCTTTAGAGCAGGGTTTAGAGAAGGTGTTAAAATGAGTACTGATCAAGGTACTCGTGTAAGACCAGACGAATTTAAACAAAAAATTTGGTGGCAAAACTACAACAGATTACAAACATGGTGTAACATAGGCAGTGACGTTGAAAACGGTCTGTGGGCCATATACGGAGCAAGACTGGGCTGTGATATGACTGTGAATAGTACATGGGATACCAATCAGATATCAGACTACGATTGGTTTAAAGACTTTTTTGATAATACGATATTACCTCGTTTTCCAGGAGACGAAGTATGCAAGTATACAAAGGTTAAATGGAATAATGAAATGCTAGAAATAGCAATAAAGGATTTAGGTGTAAAACTTAACGAAAGTATAAATGAAATGATGCTTTTTGATCCTAACCCACAAATGTGTAAATTTTTTAAACTAACTTATGTTAATCCTAAAAGATGGGGTGCCATGATAAGAGAAAAACAAATACAAGAATTGTTAGAAAAAGGATTGTTATGAAGAAATGGGTATTAGGTTTTGTAACTGGAATAGTCTTATTATTGTTAAGTGTTAATGCTTATGCTATTGATGTAGGCTTTGGTGCTGAAGTAGACGACGGTGATATGGAATTAGACCTAAGTATAGACTGGAATAGGGAAGTAGGACCATGGCAAACTAATATTGAATTTGACTTTGTAACTGAAGAAAGCGATGGAGAAGAAGAAGAAAATTTAACATATTTAAATATTAAACAGAATTATCAACGTACAGACAAGATGTATTTTCTAGGATTAGTACAAGTTGATAGTGACAAGTACAGAGATAGATATAAAACCAGAACAGTTATAGGCGCAGGGTTTGGGTACAAAATATATAGATCGGACCGCATAAAAATTAGTAATGAATACTCAGTTGCATATTTAGAAAGTGATAGTAGTGAAGCAATTATAAGAAATAGTACATGGATTACCTTTAAAATTGCAGATAAAATCAGTGCTACTAATAAGTTTTTATACGAATCAGGCGACGACTCATATACCAGAAACGAATTTAATTTAGATTACGAACTTGCAGACAATATTTCAGTAGGTATTGCATGGAGAATGATAGACGAAGGATTTCAAGACAGAGATACTAAGTCTATAAACTTTGGTATAAAATTTTAAAGTATGAGTATATATGATGATGCCGCAGATAAGGCCAAGGAACAACTAGATGTCATAAGCGAAACAATGTGTTACGCAAAATGGACACAGGTTTCTATGCACCTTACTAACGGCAAAACACATAGTTGCTATCATCCACCAACACACGATATTGATTTAGAAGAACTAAAAATAAATCCTACAGCACTACATAACACTAAAGAAAAGAAAGAGCAACGTGCTCAAATGTTAGCAGGTGAGCGACCAGAAGGCTGTAGTTATTGTTGGCGTATAGAAGATGTAGGTGGAAGAAGTGACCGTGTTTATCGCAGTGGAGAATATTGGGCACAAAATGCCAGAGAAGAAATAGCAGAAGCAGGTGCAGACGGAAATATAAATCCCAGATATGTAGAAGTTAATTTTAATCAAGCATGTAATTTTAAATGTAGTTATTGTTCACCACATTTAAGTACAACTTGGGAAAAAGAAGTAAAGGAACACGGCCCATATAATATTGTTGACGGTGAACATAATAATTTAGACAGTTTAAGTAAACAGCGATTACTACCACAAAAATTAGCACAAAACGAAAATCCATACGTTGATGCATTTTGGAAATGGTGGCCCGAGTTATATAAAAACTTAGAAGTTTTTCGTATGACAGGAGGCGAGCCTTTAATGGATGTAAATACATTTAAAGTCTTAGACTATGTGTATAAAAATCCCAATGCCTGGTTGGAGATGTCACTGACATCGAACATGGTACCACCTAAACCTATCTTAATGGATATGTTTATAGAGAAACTACAAAGTTTAGAAGAAATACAAATATGGGAAGACCCAGAAAAGTTTAACCCAAACTCAGGGAACAACTGGTATGTAGCACCAGCATGTAAGAACTTTGCCACATTTGTAAGTGTAGATGGTTACGGTGTACAAGCAGAGTATATGCGTACTGGTATGGATTTTTCAGTGCTACAAAAGAATGTAAAACGTATATTGAGCGAAACAGATAATAGCACTATAACATTTATTAATACTTTTAATGTGTTGAGTTTAACAAGTTTACGTGATTATTTACAATGGATTTTAGACTTGCGAGACGAATATGCTAAAGACCGACAGGGTATAAAATATATTCCTATTCCAGACAATGGCGATCACAAGCATGATGACTATGAAGTAAGACCCAAACAACGTATATGGTTTGATATTCCTTTATTGAGAGCACCACTGTGGCAATGTATACAGATTATGCCTGACTATTATCAGAGTTATCTGGAAGAAGCAATCGCATTCATGGAACTAAACAAAGCAGATGAAGTAAATATAGACTATAGAGGATTTAAAGATTTCGAAATAGATAAAGTCCGTAGAAACCTAGAATGGATGAAAGCAGGTTCTAATATGGATAAAGACGAACTACTTAAAGCAAGAGCAAATTTTTATAAATTTTTTACGCAACATGATGAAAGACGTGATACAAACTTCCTATCAACATTTCCTGAAATGGAAGATTGGTGGAGCATTTGTCAAGAAGCAGAGGCATTACTATGACCACAAAGCCAATAGTAGATGCTTTAAAAAAGGGTGTAGTTACAGTTGTATTTGAAAAAATAGGTACAGGCGAGATAAGAACTATGCCTTGCACATTAAATAATGACATCTCAGGTATTGAAATGAAAATAGGTGGATACACTAGTCCAGACAGTTTAATTATGTGGGGATTAGATGTTAAAGCATGGAGAGATGTACGGGTAGAAACCATAAAAGATTGGTATGTAGGTTACCCTAAGGAAAAATAATGGCAAGAAATCTATGTCTTGAATGTGGACTTTGCTGTAATGGAAAGGTATTTGAAGAAATGAGAGTTAGTCTTAAAGAAAGTAAATATTTTGCAAGTGCAAATTTAATTGCTACGGATACAAGCTCTAGTTATAGGGTAAATCAACCTTGTAATAATTTACAAGAAGGCAATAAATGTTCAATATATAAAAATAGGCCACAAGTTTGTATAGATTATAAATGTGGAGTGTTAAAGGCATATGAAAATGGAGAAATACATTGGGATACCGCACTAAATATTATTAAGGCAGTAAAAATTAAACCATCTATATTAAAGAGTAAATTTCGTGTCAGCACAGTAGAAAAATGGTATAAACAATACTGTGAGGACTCTAAGGAGAAATAATGGGAAGAAAGCAAGGCGAAAGTCACAGAGAATATAAAGCAAGGATGATTGATCCTGTTTCAGAATCCTTTTGTGGTGCAAAGTGGTACAATGCTACCATATGGTTAGGGCACGGTGGAACAACTAGTTGCCATCACCCTCCTGCACACCAAATTGATTTAGAAGAAATAAAAACAAACCCAAGTGCTATTCATAACACACGACATAAAAAGAAAATGCGTGATATGATGCAAAAAGGCGACCGTCCAAAAGAGTGCGAGTACTGTTGGAAAATTGAGGACATGGAAAAAGACTCAGACGGTAATGAGCCTGTAAGTGATAGAGTATACAAAACAGTTATATACGAAGACAAAGATTTAGATACTGCGGCTACCTTAGATCCACAGTTTGACGTAAACTTAAAAACATTAGAAATAGCATTTAACAGAACTTGCCAATTAGCATGTAGTTATTGTAACCCTGCTTTTAGTAGCACATGGGTAAAAGATATTCGTACTAACGGTGGTTATCAGGGAATTAAAAGTGATGCACGTGGACACTTTATAGACGATGCCCCCTACGCCGAACCTTTTGATGAGGGTCAAAAGAATCCATATGTAGATGCATTTTGGAGATGGTGGCCCGAACTCAGTAAAGATCTAGAAGAGATTCGTGTTACTGGTGGCGAGCCACTTATGACTCCAGACATATATGAGTTATTTGATTGGTTCGAAACAACAGACGAACCTAATAAAGACAATATGAGATTTGCTATTAACAGTAATTTAATGGCAAAGAAAGGCTTATTGGATAAACTTATTACAGGTACACAAAACATTAATAAGTTCCATTTATATTCAAGTTGCGAAGCATATGGCAAACAAGCAGAATATATTAGAGATGGCTTAGATTGGGATACCTGGACAACAAATTTTGAAAGAATATGTAGCGAAGCAAACCTAGACGGCTTACATATGATGATGACAATCAATGCACTATGTTTAGACACCATAGTGGAATTTTTAGATTGGATGCTAGGAATGAAACGTAAATACGGCCATAATCGTCCTGGATTTACCTGTAACATTTTACGTTTCCCTAGTTTCCAATCGCCTTTAACACTACCAGATAACTTGCGTAAACTTTACCATGATGAAATAAGTGCTTGGTTAGACGGTGTTAGAGATCGTGAAGAAAAAGATGCAAATGGACAACTATTAGTACAACCTTGGGAGCAAGACCAATTAAGTAGACTTATAGAATATTTAGATGTTGTTAAAACTCCGCACAGAAATACTGCTGATAGAGAATTACTAGAGCATGATTTTAAATTATTTTACGAACAGTATGATGCAAGACGTGGATTCAATTTTAAAGAAACATTTCCTAGACTTGCTGAGTTTTACGATAATATAAAAATTATTCCGATAGGTTTAGACGAACAAGATATACAAGCACCTAAAACACATGGTGTCACAGATAGTTTATACGCAAAACGTATCGTAACAGAAGATGGCGAAGTAAAAGTTGTTGAAATGAAAATGCGAGGACGTAAAACAGGCGAAAGTGATGAAGATTACGACAGCGATCTGTTTGAGTTTGAGCCTGATTACAAACCCAAAGGTGGCAGTAGTATAGGGTGGGATACTGAAGCAGATGGTTTAGGCGGAGCAGATGACTAAAGATATAAATGATATATTATTTATAGTCCAGGCTAGAACTAACAGCGAAAGAGTGCCTAACAAGATGCTTAGGCCTTTTGCTAATACTAACCTATTTGATATTTGCTTAAAGAAATTAAAGCAAACAAAGATACCCGCAGACAATTTTCGTGCTAGTGTACATGAATCTGAGCTTGAACAAGTGGTTGCAGACAATGGTTTTTTGTGCTATAATAGAAGTTACAGTAGTGCAAATAACGATAATAGTTTGCAGGAAATATATGAATGGCACAATAAGTATGATCATAAGTATGTAGTAATTATTAATGCGTGTAATTTGTTTTTGAAACCTAGCACCATAGATAATTTTATAGATGCTTACTGTAATAGCAAACACGAAGGAATGTTTGGTGTTATACCAAAGAAAAATTATTTTTGGAATAAACAGGGCTCATTACAAACACCATGGCCTAGTAGTTGCAACATTATGAATACTAAAGCCGTAGAAGAAACATACGAAGGAGCACATGTTTTATACGCAGGTAAAAGAGATGACATTGCAAAAGGGTATTGGATGGCACCAGCACCATATACTGCTAATGCACCCGAGCTGTTTGAAATAGAAGAATTTGAAAGTTTAGATATAGACTACGAATGGCAATTTGAAATGTACACACATTATTGGGAAAAATTAAATGGTTAACATTATTGCAGAGATAGGTATTAATCACAACGGTTGTATAAATACCTGTTTAGAAATGATAAAAGCGGCAAAAGATTCTGGAGCAGATTATGTTAAGTTCCAGAAACGTAATCCAGATGTATGCGTACCAGAAGCACAAAAATCAAAGATGAGATCTACTCCGTGGGGAGATATGACTTATTTAGAATACAAACATAGAATAGAGTTTGGCTTAAAGGAATACGAAGTCATAGACGACTACTGTAAATCAATTGACATTGGCTGGTTTGTAAGTGTATGGGATACCAGTAGTGTTAGGTATATGGAACATTTTAATAATGGATTAGTAAAAGTTCCTAGTGCAAAAGCAGACGACTTAGAACTAATACAATTATGCAAGGACACATTTGATCATGTAATTGTGAGTACAGGAATGTGTACCCAACAACAAATTTTTAATATACTAGACTTGTACAGTGACAGCACAGAAAAGAACGATCTAAGTATATTTCATACAGTAAGTGCATATCCTGTACAGACAGACTCGTTAAGGATGGACACTATAACATGGCTTAAGAGCTTCGGCTTCAGTGTGGGTTTCAGTAGTCACGAAACAAGTTTGTTACCTGCAAGTGCAAGTGTATTCAAAGGTGTAGATTGGATTGAAAGACACTTCACCTTTGACAAAGATATGTGGGGGACGGATCAAAAAGCAAGTAGCGATCCTAAGGAAATGCAGTTGTTAGTGAGTAACGTGAGAGTACTTGAAAAAGCACTGGGTGTTCGTGAAGGTGTTTTAGAATGCGAAAAAGAAAATATGAAGAAGATGAGATAATGCCGATAACAGATTTAAAGATTGCAATATGTATTAGCGGACAACTCCGCAAACTACCTATGACCAAACTGCATAGGATAGCATCGGCTTTAGGTGCAGATGTATATATACACACTTGGGATAACGAACACAATCCTCATCTTTCATCGTTACGTCAGTATTTTCCGGATGCAAAAATTACTGTGGAAAAATACGAAACAGAATTTGATAATATTTTAAAATTAGAAAACTCTTTTCCAGTTACACCAAACGGACCCGGCAACACCGTGTCTTTTAAAGAACGTTCGACTACTACCCTAAGATACCATTATGCACAATCATATACTGTTATTAAATCGTTGCAGATGTGCTTAGGGTCAGGCAAAAAATATGATTACATTTTTAGATGTCGAACTGATATAGATTTGCTTTTTGGACAATTTACACAAGAAGAAGAATTTGCTAAAGTAGATGAAAAAATAAGAGAGACATTGTATTTTCACAATAAGCACGAGTTTCATGAACAGGTACCACCTCTGAAAGATCCTAACAGTAAATACAATACTAGGCCTTTTATTGCATCTACTATGATATCTTACTACAAACGTGCAGTACATATACAAGATTGGTTTTGGATAATGAATCAAACAGCCTTAGAAAAATTATGTACAATGACACCCTCTGAAGCAGTTATGCGGTCTCAATTAATAACAAAGGATTATCAAATAGAATCAGGTCATCCACTTACAGATCCACCTTCACTTAAAACACCCTCGGTTTGGTTTAGAATGTTTGATACACTGGGAATAGTTTTTCTTTCATTAGTGGATCTTAGGATGAGTATATTTAGGTCACCTGAACCGTTAAACGTACCAGGTCATGGAGATATATTATGAGCGCAGAGTTATATGCTAATATAAGCATGGGCCATGAAAATGATTGGTCCACTATAGAAAAAAGAATAATTACAGCCGCACAATGTCATAGTGATGCCATAATTATATCTAAATCTACACCCAGTTTAATTATACCTGATAATAAAAAATATGTTAGTATAAACAGTAAATGGGGACACTTACCTTATATAGAAGTTGCAAAGAAAAGTGAAGTAGACGAACTAACTGTGCGAAAAATAAACAAACTAACAGAAGAGATTGGGATACCAGTTATATGGAGCATTACAGATACTGAAGCAGGCAACTGGGTAATAGAAAATACAGATTGTAATAAAATAAAAATACATTTTGATTCCAGAAACAATTTTGATTTATGGAAATTTTGTGAAGACCGGTTCCATCATGTTATTGTACCTTACGGCGGTATATTAGAAACCAACAGGCCCAAAAAATGGATGGCGATGGAAAACATATCTGTATATCATGCCGCATACAAGATGCCAAGCTCTGTTGAGGACTTAAATTTACATGTATTAGAGGAACTTAAAGAATATTCAAATACAGTAGGATATGAAGGAAGAAGTGCAGATATATATCCTGATTGTGCAGTAGAATTAAAAAATATTAGTTATATAGAAAAATTTTTAGGCGATGATGCTGGTGATCTTGGTGATGCTGTTTTAACACCTAAGAGATTTTATGATATGTTTATAAACTTGAACCAACTTGGGGTAGCAAATGGAGGCTAGATTTTGGACTCATAAATGCAAACAAGTGGGACACACAGGAACACTCAAAGGAGAGCCTTGCAACTACTGTGACGTAACAGAAGAGGATATAGAGCAAGAAGACATGTTTGATGATTTTTTACACAATCCTGAAATAATATGAGTAAAATAAGACCTAAATGGGAACATGGTGCTATGCACCCAGATTCGGAAAACAAAGTGTTTTGTACTGCACCCTGGACCCACACCTACATTTCTCCACAGTCAGAGAGGCGCCTATGCTGTGCTTCACGTGAAGATCATATGATGCAGAAGCAATATATAGATGCTAGTAACGATGAAAGTACAGGAATGTTTAGACCAGTAGGAACTATAGCAGATTATAAACCAGTCACATTAAAAGAACATTGGAACTCTCCTTATATGATGGACATAAGAAAGAAACTTATGGCAGGTGAGGAAATACCACAATGTAATGTTTGTAATGATAGTGTGTTAAGCCAAAGTACATATAGACAATGGTTTACAGGTTACTTATTTGAAAATAAAATAGATCAATGTTTTGAGGAGACAGACGAAAATGGATATACTACAATGGAACCTATCTCTTTTGATTATAGGGTTAGTAATTTATGCAATTTTAAATGCCGTATGTGTGGTGAGCCGCTCAGCTCAGCATGGGAGGCCGAGAAGCGAAAGCATGATCAATGGTCGCCTGAGAACCAGCCGTTCATGGTTCCAGAGAATAAAAAGATAATAGACAAGTTCCAAAAGGAAGTAGTAGAAGAAGAATTTTGGGAATATATTTGTAGTGGTACAGTAGAAGAATTGTACTGGGTAGGTGGTGAACCACTTATGTATGATATACACTGGCGAGCAATGGATAGGTTAGCACAAGATGATACACTAAAACTTGTACACTTACGATATAATAGTAATTTAAGTCGTGTGAGATTAGGTAAGCATTACTTGTATGACTGGTTACCACAGGCAAAAGACTGGACTATGTGTGCCAGTATAGACGGCACAGGTTGGATAGGAGAATTTATCCGTACTGGTCTTAAATGGGACGAGTGGGATAAAAACTTCAGAGAAGGCGTAGCATTACCAGGTGGACATGATAAAATGTTAATGGATTTAACACTTACAGGTCCTGGTATGCTGGACTTAAAAAACTTTTTTGACTATGCAATAGAACTAGATGTTAAAATAGAAACAAAAAGAATGTTTGCATTCCATAGCGATATAGTTTTTAGTCCTATGGCATGGCCTAGACATATATTAGACAGAATTATACATGAGAACTTAGACTATATACGTCCACGTGCAACACATAAACAACAAACACTTATTAATGAATTAGAAAATATGCTTACAGTTCCTACATTTGAGGAACAATGGCCAGATGAGCATGAGGATAACTTCTTTAGAGGCAGAAAATGGCAAAGGCGAATTGCAGAAATGAGACCTGAAGAAGCAACTACTATAGAAGATGTCTATAAATTAGACAGCGAATTATATGATTGGTGGATGAGAACAGACTACAAGGACAATCAGAGATAATGTTATTAGTAAAAAAAGATTGTAGTATGTTAGTATATAGTGTAGGGAAAACAGGCACTACATCTTTATTAAAATCTGTGTTAGGGTTCAACCCTCCTCCCTTTGCAGATGCAAGTTTATATACAAGCCTAGACTATGTTGGTATAGGAGAAGGTTCAGCAAGAGTAGTTTTAGAACATTTTGACCTTATTGATAAAGACGACCATGATCATATAGATCAATACGAGGGTTTAAAACGACTTATAAAAAATGGGGCGGCACCTCATTTTGTAATTAGAGAACCATGGCAACGATATGTAAGTGGTGTAAAAGAAGTGCTTTTAGACCTATTAGAACCTTTATATGGCAGTGAAAATGGAATAAAGTTAAACGAATTAGTATTAACAGATGCATCAAAATGCGAAAATTTATTGAATAGGTTTATGTACTTAACAGAATATAACGCAGTAAATTTATCAAAGTATAATTATAAGTATCATAAGTCATATGCTATAAATGATAATTACCATACTAGGAATTGGCTTAAAGAAATAAGCCATTTTAAAAATAAAACAATTATTACTAGTAAAAGCATAGATAAATTTACAACTGAGCTAGGATACATTCCGGTAGAATTTCAAAATACTACAGATAAAAAATTTAAAAGCCAGTTAAGCGAAATAATAAAAAAATTAAACATGTATTTTGTCCTTGAAGAATATCTCAGTCACGAAATAAAAGAGTACTCACGCCTACCTGATAAATATACAAGTAGTTAATACTACACAAACAACACAGGAGATAGAGATGGCCTCAGTCGGATTTATCGGTGTAGGTAAGTTAGGACAAGCCTGTGCCGAGATGGTCGCTGAAGTACATGATGTTGTTGGTTATGATGTTAATCCTGTAGAGCCTGAAAACTTTACAATGAGTGACACGTTGGAAGGAGCCGTAAAAGGACAAGATATTGTTTTTATTGCTGTACCTACACCGCATGACCCACAGTATGATGGAAAAGCACCAACCAGCCATTTACCAAACAAGGACTTTGACTACGGTTTAGTTAAGCAAGTTCTTTCGGAAGTGAATGCGGTTGCAACAAAAGACCAATTAGTAGTCCTTATATCAACAGTTCTCCCTGGAACAACCAGGAGAGAGTTTATTGATTTAATTCCAAATGCCAGATTCGTTTACAATCCATACTTAATTGCTATGGGTACAGTAAAGTGGGATATGGTTAATCCAGAAATGGTAATGATTGGAACAGAAGATGGAAGTGAAACAGGTGACGCATTGGAACTTGTAGACTTCTATAAAACAATTATGCAAAATACACCCAGGTACATTATAGGTACATGGGACGAAACAGAATGTATAAAAGTATTTTATAACACATTTATATCAGCAAAAGTTAGTCTAGTAAACATGATACAGGATGTTGCAGAAAAATCAGGTAACATAAATGCAGAAGTAGTTTGTGATGCCTTAGCAACATCAGATAGACGTATTATGGGTCCAGGATATATGAAGCCAGGCATGGGCGACGGAGGGGCATGTCACCCTAGAGATAATATCGCTTTGAGATGGATGGCAGAAGAACTTAACTTAGGTTATGATTTGTTTGATGCTGTAATGCTTAGTAGAGAAAAGCAAGCCGAGAACATGGCCCTTAGACTCACTAAAGAAGCAGGACAATGGCACCCAACAACTGGAACCTTTGTGCCAGACTTGCCAGTAGTTATTGTGGGTAAAGCATATAAACCACTAGTGGAATATGAGGCTGGTTCAGCCAGTATGCTTGTTGGACATTATGTAGAGAAATTAGGATTTAATCTTTACTACTACGATGAAAAGACAGGAGATATGCCGCCACAGGATGTTTTAGATAATCCTGCAGTATATTTACTAGCACATAATCCAGGTATCACATACGGTGATCAGTTAGATACAGTACCAGGCTGGTATGGAGATCATAAAGTAACTGATTGCGATGACGCACTAATATCAACTGGTAACGGAACAGAACTAACATTTTGTAAGGGAAGTGTCGTAATTGATCCATGGCGTAAAACACCAGATATGGATGGTGTAAAAGTAATACATTACGGAAATACTAGGAAGTAATATGTCTGATCCAAAATATTGTTCACTACTCTGGAAACACATTTCAAACGAGCCTTTAGGGCATGTAAGAACATGCTGTATTGCCAGAGATAGAGTATCTGATGAAGCAGGCAGAGAATATACTTTGGGTCAAACTTCTGTACGTGATATATTTCATAGTAAATATTATAAAGAAATAAGACAAGCAGTACGTGATGGCGAAATGCCTAAAAATTGCGAGCCTTGTTGGCAAGATGAACGAAACGGTAAAAAATCTAAACGTCAACTTTATAATGAAATTGCTGAGCAAAGATATGGCGAAATAAATTATGATGAAGAACCTGACTTACCAGAAGATTTTCAACTTATTTTAAGTAATACTTGTAACTTAAAATGCAGAAGTTGTAATCCTAATTACAGTAGTAAGTGGGTAAAAGAAGCAAAAGACAGAAAACTACCTTACATAGAAGAAACAGTAAAAATCGGAATGAACGATAGTGCTTCTAAATTTTGGACAGAGATGGATCAATGGTTACCAAGTATACGATTTTTAGAAGTTATGGGTGGCGACCCACTGTATATGAAAGAGTTTAGAGTATTTGCTGATAAACTTATGGCAGATGGCATCTCAAATGATTTGGAAATATCTTTCAGTACAAATGGAACAACAGTAAATAGGCCCTTTATAGAAAAAATGCTTAACAACTTTAAGAGTGTTGGGTTTAATGTAAGTATAGATGCGGCGGCACAAAAACGTTTTGATTATTTAAGGCATGGTGCTAGTTGGAAAGAAGTGGCAGATAATTTAGATTGGTTTCATGAATTGCTAATAGATAGAGGAATCAGTATAGGCATAACCGTAACAATAACAGCATTAAATGTTATGTATTTGGCAGAATTACATAAAATATTTGAAGAGCGTTGGCCAAAATTTATTATTTTCCATAATATGGCAAATTTTCCTACATGGTTTAATTGTAATGTTTTTCCAGAAGAGTGTAAACCAGAAATAGTAAAAACTTTAGAAGACCCTTCTAAATTTAGAACCGAATATCAAAAAGAGATTATGGGTATATTCCATCATGTAATGACTCCTCGTATGCAAACTACCTTACCTTATGGTACAAGTGGTGAAGACACAGTTGAAGCAGAAATAGAAAAACGTTGGTTTATGTTTTGTAAAGAAATTGTTGCAGGTGATTTATATAGGGGAGAAAATTTTAGAGAATCTTTTCCTGAACTATTTGAGATATTAGTAAAACACAGAGTATTTAATTACGACACAATGGTATATAATATCGAAAATATTCCAGACTTTGGTAACCTACAAGCAGGAACTATCATATGAGTATAAAAGACAATACTTTTTGCCCATTGCCCTGGTTACATTTAGGTACACACCCACACGGTGGTGTAACTCCTTGTTGCATATCAGATATGACAGCAGGAAAAAATAGAGCAAGAAATTACGGTGAAGAACGAGATGAGTTCTTTAACTTAAATGATCACGATATAGAAACACATATGAATAGTGATTATTTTAAAGAAATTAGATTGGAGATGCTAGAGGGTAAAGAACCAGTAGCATGTAAAAGATGTTATGATGAAGAAAGAAAGGGAATTGAGAGCAAACGAACTTACGAGTCCAAGATTTATAGGGACTATGACTCCGATTACGCATCCAGACTTACTGGTGCGGATGGGGGCATACCTATGGATCTTCGCTTTGTTGAGCTTCGGCTTGGTAATGTTTGCAATGTTAGGTGTCGTACTTGTAATCCAGCAAGTAGTTCACGTTGGGTGGCAGACTATAAAAAAATTGTGGATTCCCTGGACTTCGTAAACGACGGATACAGTTGGTTAGATCACAAGCATGACTTCCAATGGCCTGAAGATGAAAACTTTTACAATGATTTATTTAAATGTGCTCCTAACATGGAAGTACTATACATAAACGGTGGTGAGCCAACACTAATAAAAGCACATTGGAAGTATTTAGAAATGCTTGTGGAAAGTGGTCGTAGTAAAAATATTATACTATGGTATAATATAAACATGACAAGTATTCCAGATAAGGCAATACCATTATGGAAAGAATTTAAAGAAGCCAGAGTATGTCCAAGCATAGACGACCTAGCACACAGAAACAAATACATAAGGTTCCCTACAGAATGGTCAGATGTAGAGAGCAATTTAGATACTATATTAGCAGTACCAGAACTTACTGTTAGAATAACACAAACTGTTAGTGCATATAGTTACATTTATTTGGACGAGTTTTTAAATTGGGCGCCGTGTCCAGTTGATATGAACTTTGTTTATGACCCAGATTACCTATCGCCTGGAATATTACCTCCTGTCGTGAGACACGAGGCCCATGCCAAGTTTAGAAAAACGATGGGTAACAGACATGAACTCGGAACATTGTTAAGCATGTATAATGACGATGATTGGGATGAAGTTAAGTGGGAACACTTTTGTCGGTACAATGACGAGTTAGATAAAATACGCAATCATGAAGATGGTTGGAGGGAAGTATTCCCTGAATTAATAGAAATATTGGATAGACATGGAATTCAGCACAAATATTGAAGATCACGAAAATGATGTAATGTGTATCCTGCCCTGGATTCATATGCACCCGTGGCCTAATGGCAAAACTATGTTATGCTGTGACTCGCCCTGGGAAGACAACATTGGAGATCTTCGTGAGAACAGTTTAGAGGAAGTATGGAACAGCGAAAAAATGAAACAAGTTCGCTTAAACATGTTAAACGGTAAAAAGTGTTCGCAATGTGTACGTTGCTATGAAAAAGAAGATAAAGGACACGACAGTTTAAGAGTTAGAAGTAACCGAGATTGGCTAGAACCACATTGGGATAAAGTTGCAAAGACTAATGCAGATGGCAGTTTAGACGATTTACATATTGTATATTTAGATTTTCGTTTTAGTAACGTATGTAACCTACGTTGTAGATATTGTGGCCCTGAACTAAGCAGTAATTGGTATGCTGATGCAAAAGCAAGTACTTTCAATATAAGTCCAACAGAACGTATCATACAAATCCGTAAGGATGTAGATAACTTTATGGAAGAATTTGACCCTATGCTGGAACATATAGAGCAAATTTACTGGGCTGGTGGTGAGCCCATATTAATGGACGAGCATTGGGGCATAATGAATAGGCTTGTTGAAATGGGTAAAACAGATATACGCATTTTTTATAATACGAACTTCACAACATTAGACTATAAGGGACAAAGTGTATTAGACTTATGGAAAAACTTTGATAATATAAGTGTAGGTGCAAGTTTAGATGCAGAAGGTGTACGTGGAGAGTACCAACGTAAAGGTACAGTATGGGCAGATGTTGAAAACAATATAAAGCAATTAAAAGAAACATCTCCTGAAGTAGATTTTTATATTAGTGCAACAGTTAGTGCCTATAACGCCTGGCATATAACAGACTTCCATAGAAGTTGGGTAGATAAAGGTTATATTAAACCAGCAGATTGGTATATGAATGTATTACTAAACAACCAACGTTTTAGAATGAGTGTGTTACCACAAGGTTTAAAAGCAGAAATAAAAGCAAAATGGCAAAAACATTTAAAATGGTTAGAGCCGCAAGATAATATAGGCAGAGCAACTGAAGGATATAAAAGTTCTATGTTATTTTTAGACGATGACCATACACATTTACTAGCAGAATTTAAAGCATTTAACATAGAATTTGATAAATTAAGAGACGAAAACTTTGAAGATGTATATCCAGAGTTAGCAGGAATATGAGTTGTATTTTACCATTTATAAACTTAGAAGCCAGAACAGACGGCACAATGGCAGTTTGTTGTATTATGCAGGAATCTGCTAAAAAAGATGATGGCACAGAATTTAATTTAGCAAATGGTGATACCTTAAGCGATGTAAAAAATAGTAAATGGTTAAAAGCCACACAACAAAAGTTTTTAAAAAATGAAAAATTAGAAGCATGTAATAATTGTTGGCATGAAGAAAAAGCAGGAATACAAAGTAAAAGATTAAGAGAAAACTTCTATTGGGGGGAGGACTTTACATCTAACACTAAAGCATTAGACTTAAAATTAGGCAATATTTGTAACAGTAAATGTAGAATATGCAGTAGTTTTGCTAGTAGCCAATGGGCGGCAGAAGAAATAAAAATAAATCCTAATAATGAAGGTGCTAAAAAGTTTAATAAACTGGGTATGTGGCCAAAAACAAATGAACATTTTTGGAAAGATATTGATACCCATTTACAGAATATTGAGAAGTTAGAATTCTTTGGTGGTGAGCCCTTAATGATTGAAAGACATTATGAAATTTTAGAAAGATGTGTAGAATTAGGTATTGCAAAAAAGATTAGTTTATCGTATAATACTAACGGTAGTATCTTTCCTGAAGACAAAATACAGTTATGGGAACAATTTAAAAAAGTAGAAATATTTCTTAGTATAGACGACATAAATGAGAGATTTGAATATATTAGATTTCCAGGCAACTTTACAGAAGTTATAACTAATTTAGGACATTTTAGTAAACTTAATAAAGATATATTCTCAATAGGCATTTTTCAAACTATAAGCATTTTTAATATTATGCATATGACTGAATTAACAACCTTTATAGATAGACATTTTGAAGATATAGACATACATTACAATATGGTGTTTACACCCAGTCATATATCTCCTAAAGTTTTACCTAGAAGAATAAAAAAGAAACTAAACAGTTTATATAAAGAAAATAATGCAGATCATGTAAATAATACATTAAAGTTTATGAATGGTGAACAATACCCTAAAGAGGAATATGTTAATTTTTTAATACAAACAAAACAAATAGATAAGTTTAGGAAAGAGCAATTTGAAAAAGTATTTCCAGATTTATTTAAATTTATAGAGAAAGATTGGAATGGAATACAGTAAAACATTTTGTCCGTATCCCTGGATACATGTAATGACTCAACCCACAGGTACTGTGAGTTGGTGCTGTGTTGCGAGAGATAATTTTAAAAATGACGATGGTTCAATGGTTGATCTGAATCAAGGACACAAAATAGAAAGTGTCTGGAACAGCAATCATATGCGTAAAATCCGTAAGCAAATGATAGAAGGCGACGTGGTAAAAGGTTGCGAACATTGTTATGATTTAGAAGATATGGGCTTCCCTAGTTATAGAACAAATTATATTAGGGATTGGTTTGAATACAGTGGACGAGGAGAAGAAATCCATGAAATAATAGAGCGTAGTATAAACAACGACTATAGAGTAGAAGAATCCCCAATGTACTTGGATTTTAGGCTAGGCAATATGTGTAACCTGAAGTGTAGAATGTGCCAACCACAAAATTCAAGTCAAATACAAAAGGAATATAAAAAGATAGAACAGGCTGAACCCAGGGCAGGGCAATTTATAAAAGATAACTTTACCTGGGGGCAGTTTGTTGACAATTTAACTAATTGGGAAGACGATCCAGAGTTTTTACGTCAAGTAGAGGAATGGTTGCCTAATGTGAGCAAGTTATACTTTACAGGTGGAGAGCCAACAATTATTGAACGTGTATATTGGATAATGGAAAAGTGTGTAGAGATGGGTATTGCTAAAGATATAGAGCTAGTATTCAACAGCAACATGACAAACATTCAGAAACGTTTTCTGGACTTGGTAGAGCAGTTTAAAA
>Ga0222719_10000446_pt1 | contig 41082 bp, 50 predicted proteins | sample C33_34DmetaG_FD_165039 | JGI IMG/M metagenome (GOLD analysis project Ga0222719, IMG submission 165039) | Estuarine water microbial communities from San Francisco Bay, California, United States - C33_34D | ecosystem: Environmental > Aquatic > Marine > Unclassified | place: USA: California... | reverse complement strand
CAGAACTATTAGGTAATACATAATCATTATCTGCGTTGTATCCTGCTCTAAGATTATCATAAAGTACCCAATTCTCAGCATTATCAGTTCTCTTCACCATCACCCAAGCTGGTCTGAATCCTGTCCAAATAAATACACCATCAGCATTATTATTTCCAGTATATGAACCGACCTTAGAGTAGCCATCTACAGAGTGGAAACAGTAGGCTATATATGTTCCACCTAAAGCACTTAAATCATTATCACTACCAACACTAAATACACTAGATGTAGGAGCAGTATCATTCCACGCCCAAGAAGCTAAAGCTTTTGCTGCTGTACTTTCAAAATTCATTCTATAACCCCATCCAGCTGACTCGTGACCTACTATCCAACCACCAGACTCTCTTCTTTTAACAACTACCATCTCTGGTGCAGAAGATAAACCGTGTCCTATAGTTGCTGCTGCTCCACCACCAGTATAACTAACAACACTAAACCCAGCATCTGTATTAGCACTAACTGTAGAAGTTATAGAGCCATTAGTATTAGATGAGCCACTACCGTTTGCTTTCCAGTTCCAAGCTACATAGTTACTACCGTTGTCATTTATATTTGCATTACTACCAACACTAAACCCATCTGAGTTAAAAGACCTCAAAGCAGTAACCAATGAGCTTTCACTCTCAGTACTATTTGAGTTCATTGTTTTATAAATACCTCTAACTTTATCAGTTAACATATGACTGGCAGCTAAAGTTCTGTCTTTTGCCCAAACAAAAGCTGGACTAAAACCAACACCAGTAATATCTTGATTGCTACCAGTACCACTATAAAGCACAGTATTAAAATGCTCACTAGGTACAACATCTACATCTGGCAAGTTTTTTGTACATAAAGCTAAGAAACCTGTAGGTGGTGTGTAGTAGAAGTCACCTATGCCATTAGAGTCTTGATTGCCTTGTGCTGTCTTGTTACCAGCGAATGAGGAGTCTTGACCAAAGTTGGCTACAAAAATATGGTTTCCAGAACCTGAGGCATTACCTGCAAAAAACTCAAATTCACCACTAAGACTTGAATGAACCTGCCCAGTTCCAGATGTAGGATTGCCAGTACCATTACCAGCATCTTGCCAAGTGTTATTAGTTGCAATATACCACTTGCCATTATCTAAATCTACAGCAACGCTTATTACATCCCCTGTTGTATATCTTGTAGAAGTTCCTGCACTTGGCGAGCCGTTATCCCAACGCTCTCCGTCTGAACCTCGTATATGGTATAACTTTGATTCATCTGTTGTTTGTAAGCCTAACTGCAGAAAATCTCCAGTTGCTGTTCTGCTTTTATAGTAGACTTCCCAATACCATTTACCCGAACTTTGAGCAATAGTTGAATAAGCCTCTCCAGTTGAAGCTGATACTGGAATAGTTGCTTGTAAATTACCTTCAGAAAATGTTGTAGTTGTACTATCTTCCTCCAAAGGATTAAGCGTAGCAAAGTTATTTGTAGGACTATCAACAGATATATCTGACTCTGTTAGGTTATTACTTGTCCAGTCATTATTGTTACCACTTTGGTCTAGCCAGTATGCGTACTCTCGTGTGTCAGCGAAAGCCATATAAATAAAAGTATTACCTGAAGCGTTGTTATTATTCCCTTTTGGAGTAATTGTTGTATCAGTTACAGTATAGTGCCAGTTTGCAGAATCAGAACTAGAATCTTCAGCAACACTTAGGTTTGGATATAGAATTGTTTCACCTAAATTTGTAGTTCTAGTATTGTCATACAATCTCCAATTGTCAACAGCACTAGCATTTTTTACTAAAAAGAAAGCTGGTTTAAAACCTATTGTTATTGTTGGTGAGCCACCTGAACCTGAACCAGTATAACTTCCAATCTTACTATACCCAGTTACACTATGGAAACAGTAGGCTATCATATTATTACCAGAGCCATTAACTTCAACCCCAGCACCTACATAAAACAAAGAACTTGTCGGTAATGTGGGATAGTTACTAGTATTACTAGAAGCGTTACTTCCATTTAAAAATAATTTTTTTCCAGTACCAAGTTCTGTGTGCCAAGTTGACCAATCATCAACAGCACTTCTATTTTTATGAATTATCATCTCAGGTGCAGATGACAATCCGTGACCTACAGTAGCACCAGCAGTAGCATTACCAGTATAAGAAACAATACTCTGTCCATAAGTAGGATTTGCTCTGACAGTTGAAGTAATAGTTCCGTTAGTGTTAGTAGCATTAGAGCCACCCATATCCCAGTTCCAAGCTACAAATGTGCCACCATTCCTATTAACAGAATAGTTACCAACAGAATCATCTTTAACTGTAAACCCATCAGAACTAAAAACATCTAATCCTTTATCAACACTTGTCCAGTCTGCTTCAGCAGGAGTAGAGTCTGTTACTAATCTTTTATGTACACCCCTAACTGCATCAAATACAACATTACTGTCAGCATTTGACCTTTGTTTTATCCATACTAAATCAGGCTGAAATCCAGTACCACCTATATATTGTGTACCACCATTACCCTTATAAGTAACCGTACTCATACCTTCTACTGTATAGTCTTGTTTAAACGGTAGGTAGAATCCATTAGTACCATAAGTGCCTGAATACTCTATAGGCTTCCATTCACCGTATGTACCTGTTTCTCCGAAATCTGCTGGGGTAAGTTGCTGTCCATCTATAAAATTTACTTCTGCTAAATAACCGTCATAAAAACTACTGCTTTGAACATATGAACCAATATTATGTCTAATAGTTTTACTAACTACTGTGTCATAATTTTGCGAAGGTTCAGTTGAAGTTGCCCAATCAGTTATTTGCTCACCGTTAACATAAATTTTAACTCTATTACTAGAAGTTCCTTGTGTAGTGTCAACGCTTACTACAAGATGATACCATCCAGAAACATCTCTAAATTGTGCGGTGCTTTCAAAATCAATTTTTGGTATAGAACTTTCTAAAGAATAAACACGAATTCTATCATAACCACCACCGCCATCATCAAAACCAATATAAGTGTAGTTTGAACTGTTTTCATATGCTGATAATAACATTCCTCTAGTAGCAGAAGAATTAACATTGCCTCGTTTAAACCAAGTGCTATATGTCCAAGTTTTACGATTACCGTTAGAACTAGGTGTCCACTCTAAAGATGGACTTTTTCCATCTTCGTATCTAAGACTCTGCTCTAGCTCATAACTCCCTGAGGAGTACATCCATTGTGGTGAACCTATTGCCATATTATGCGAAAGCCAGTTGTGGAGTTCCTAGTAAAATTCTTCCTAAAGCAACTACAACATAAGGAACAATGTCAGTTGCCGAAGCTGTAGAGGTTAGTGTCAGTCCAGCACCTCCAGCAGTTTCATAGTCTGTGCCTAGTCCTACTGTACGACCACCTGTGCCATCTTGTATGAATGTGATAAAGCCAGACTGTCCTACTGTTTCCGTAGTAGGATTGGCTAGAGTTACATTACCTGTAAGTGTAAGTACAAAGTTTTGATTAGTGCTAAAGTCTAGTGTGACTGAGCCTGTGTTTGTTGTATCAGTATCAGTAGAGCCTTGGGCAGCACCTGTTAAAGTACCACCTGCTGTAGCAAATTTAGCATTAAGTTGTGTCTGCACATTACTAGTAACACCATCTACATAATTAAGCTCAGTGTCTGTTGCAGTTATTGCACCATCAATGCTAGGAAATGTAGTCTTAAGTACATTTTTGATTCCTCGTATATGGTCATCGCCCTCAGAGACATTATCGCCTGCTGCTGGGTTAGTCGCTACGAGGTCATCTATGTACTTAGTACCTGTTAAATCCTCTAAAGCCATTCTCTACTCCTTTATGCTGAAGCAGCTGTTACTGTTACCGTTACCTGTAGCGTGTCACCAGAGATTACTGCTCTTGAAGAACTAAAATCAACTACACCGTATAGTGTACCTGCTGTTCCAGTTGCTGCTGTGTTTAGAAAAGCACCTGCTATTGTGGCTGTGCCATTAATTGAAAAATCTACGCTTGAGCTGTTAGTCATACTACCAGATGAAGCAGCTCCCTCAGTCCATTCTTTTCTATTGCCAGAGTAATCTATTATCTCTGCCCAACTAGAATGTGATGCCATAGTATCACCAGCAGCTGGAGTACCAGCACCCTTAAGACCTATGTACCAAGTAGTTACTTGTGTTCCTGCGTGAAATTGTGTATCAAGAATATGGTTTAATCCTGCTGTAACAATTATATTCTTTTTGTTTTCTTCCCATTTGACGTTTCCGTCTTTGTCAAGACAAGTAACTTTCCAATAGTTAGCAAGCCCTAAATTTACATCTTCCAATGCCATTATTTACTCCTGTATATTAATTATCTGGGTCACTTATCTTTGTCCAAAGTGTATCCTCGTCTTCTTCTATGTTATTCCACAAGAAGCTATTATCTGAAGAAGTGCTAGTTGTAGCAGACAAAGTAACACTTTCTTCAAAGTTTATGTTTGTTTTAAAATCTCCTAATTCGGTATCTAATATTGCAGTAACAGGTATAGCTACAGCACCTGAGCTAGTCATTGCAGTTTCTAGATTAAGCAATGAAGTTACATTAGTGTCTTTATCTTCCCCTGTTACAGAACCTAGTGAACTAGCTAGAGTCGCTGTTGATGGAAACAAAGCCACCGCACTAGATGTTATACTACTATTACCTGCTAAAGTTGCAGTAGACTGGTATGTGTCATTACTCCATATATAAACAGTATTAGTCCAAGTTGCTGTATCTGCTGACCAAGTGCTTTGTGCCATTAGTTTCTACCCTCAACACCAGAATATATATTTCTTACTCTCATTGCAGAACCAGAGTGTCTATCCCTTTGGTCTTGCTGTTGTAATTTGTTTATTGCATTGCTATATCCATTTAGCCATACAGGTATGCGTTCATCGTTCTTTATAAAAGGCTCTGCTTCCATAAGAGCACCGTACAGTAAAACGTCTGGTGCATTTGTAGTTAGCCAGTTGCTTGTTACAGTACCTGATGTGCCATCACCCAGTGCTGTAAATTTCTCGTAGAAAGCCATTTCTACTTGGTAGGCTGAGTCAGGTATAGGTGCTAGCTGAATCTCGTCTCCAATCAAAGTATAGGCTCTTGGCTTACCCGTTGTGGTACTGCCATATAATCTATCTAGCATCTCTGGTGTAATATACTCAAGAGGTGTGGTTGGGTTTGTGTTTAGTTGTATGTTACGCATTTGAATGTAACCACCCGGCAGTTGAAAATACTGTTGGTCTGCTGTAGTGTACATTGTACTTCTTACTTCCATAGGACGAATGCGTAGCTCCCTATTTATCCTAGCTTCTGCTAGTGCAATAAAGTCTGGTATTCTTGCGGTCAAGTCTGACCTATCTAACCAATCTGCTACTGCCTCTTTTAATTCTGTAAATGTACTTAATGCCATTATACTTTTCCTTTAGTAGTTCTCCAAGGAGCGTTGTCTGGGTGGTTTAACCACTCTTTCATTTTTTCTTGGTTTCCCCACACACCTTCCCTCATCATTTTTTCTACTACAATCAGAGGTATTCTTGCTACTCGGTGTGAAAACTGTGAGTCACCCTTGTATTTGTTTCTTGTACCAGCACTGAACTTATCTTGTTTATTAAAGTCAGCTACTTTCTTGACTGCCTTATCATCTTGCTTACTTGCTACTGTAAGGCTTCCGTCTAAATTCGTTATGATTTTTGTATCAATTGCCATAATGTAAACCACCCCAGTTGCCTAGGGTGGTAGTTGGTTATATTAACCAGTAGTGTATCTAATCTTACCGTTAGCAGCTTCGTTGCCACAACGTAGACCGTACTCAACTAGAAGCATCTTCTTGTCTGAGTCACCTTCTTTAGCAATGTCCACAGTTTGGAAATCACGAAGGTAATCAACTGACCACATGTCGTGGTCTAAGAAGTATATAACGTCTTGGTCGCAGTATCTATCCAAGTGAATGTTGAATGTACCAAAGTCCGATACATATACATCTACTGCATTGTAGATTGACATATTGTCATCTGATACTGAACGTACTGCATCAGCACGACCTGACATAGCTGTTACTAACTTCTTGTTAGTAGCACCAAGTAGCATAGTTGAAGGCTCTCCACCAGCATTCCAAGTAGCTTCAGCTACTGCAATGATGTCGTCCTCAACAACCGCAGCGTTAGTACCAGAAGTACCAGCATCAGTTACGTTAGTTGTAATCCAGTTAGCAGCACCACGAGTCTCACGAGCTGTAGATGCGTCACCCGCAGCAGCAGCGTTGTCAGCTAGAAGTGAAGTCTCCATGTCACGCTTAAGCTCCTTAGAAGCTTTAGCGAGTTGGTGAGCCATCTCAGATTTTTTACCAGCGTTGTTTACAGTTTCGTGCGTACCAGTAACTTCAACAACTTTCTTACTGATTTGAGTGTAGTTACCCAAACGAGTAGTAGCAGTTGTTGCAGCAGTACCAGCAGCTGCACCCTCCACATGATAGTTAGTTCCAGAAGCAGCAGCTAATGCATCAGTTTGCCACTCAAAGTAAGTGTTAGCAACTGAGCCTTTACCTGCAATACTCGATAGGAAGGGAGTATCAGTAGGAGAGATGTCGTAGATTACATCAGACAAATCCTCACGGATTGCTGTTGCATCATAAGTTTTGAATTGCGTAGGCATTTCATTTCTCCATATTAAAGCATATCATAAAATAAAGAAGCGGCATCATCTTGTTTACCTGACTTCTTTAACCGAGCACGCTTTTCTTTGGCTTTTTCAGCAGCTACATCTTCCTTTGAATTTCCTCTTCCAGACTTTTGTACTTTGGGTACTTTTTTGACTGCCTTCTTTTTAGGAGCAACCTTTGTTGTTAGTTTATCGTATTCCATAGCTTTCTTAATAACAAGAATACTACGGTGGTCTGCTAACTGGTTAATCTCTTCAGGCCTAAATCCTACTGAAGAAGCATACTCTTGTATGTCTTTTCTTATAGTAGATTTATTATCACCCCACTCAGGTAAAGCATTAATTAATCTAGTATATTCTTGTTGAACAAAATGTGCTCTTGCTTGTTGAGCCTGTCTAGCTTGTTCTTGTTGAACAGCTTGTTGTTCAGCTACTATATTATTAACTCTTTCCTGTGCATCTCTGTACTCATCTTTCTTTATCATGTATTGATAAGGGTCTTCTGCTTTTAATGCTTCCCAATCAACACTATCAAAGTCTTTCAGTTTGGCTGCCTGTTGCTCTTGCAACATTTGTAGGCCATTTGCGTACATTTGCCTCTCTTGCTCTAGTTGCATACGCTCGGACTGGATTTGTTCCGTCTCCTTACGCTGCTCGGCTAGTGCCTGAGACTTACGAGTATAGTCAGCTTGCCTTTGGTATCCGTTCTTAAGCTCATCAATACCAACCTCAAATTCTTCTCCGTCTACCTTAATGGTATACTTTAAATCTTCTTCGGCTACTATTTCAGTTTCTTCTTCAGCTTCTTCTTCGTCTACCTCTTCCTCGGTTTCTTCTTCAGCTTGTCCCTCTTCTTCGGGGGCTTTTTCTTCTACCTCTTCAGCTTCCTCTGTGTCCTCTACCACTTCCTCGTCAACAGTGGCTTCGGTTTCCTCGTTTGCGGTTTGCTCTTCTGAGTCCCACATACTTAGGATTTGGTTTGCAGCTTCTTCTGCTGAACCTGCTTGTGTTCTTTCAAATCTACCTTCTTGGGTGTTCTCTACAGAATCCATCGGTCTTTCTCCTCTATTGTGTTAAAAATTTTTCTTGCTCCCTTTCAGCAAGTTTGCCTGTTTCAAGTACAGAAGTTATATGTTGATTAACTAACTCCAGTGCCTTGATTGTTATGTATAACCTATCTCTTTCTACTTCCTCGGCAACTTTAGTATCAAGTAAGTATTGTATTAATGCTTCCTTGACTGTAGATAGAGCCTCTATATAAAGAGGATGTTCTAAAATCTGTTTAGCTTGGTCTGCCCTTGCTAATTCTTCTCCCTTGTTCCCCATTTAGTCTCCTATTTTAACAGCTCGTTCTTGTTCTCTCTCTAATACAAGTTCTTGTTGTTTAAGTGCAAGCTCTGCTTTTTTAATTTCAAGTTCTTGTGCTTTAATTTGCATTTCTACTTTAGCTTCTTGTGCTTTTAGTTCAAGATTTTGCTGTGCTATTTCAGCATCTATTTGCATTTCTTGTTGTCTTAGTGCAGACTCTTGCTGTATTTTTTGTAGTTTGACTTTTATTTCTTCAGCTTTAAGCTGTGCTTCCATTTGCTTAGCTTGCTCTTCTGGACTAGGTCCTTGTTGTTGTGGTACATCTGCTTCACCCGGGTCTTGTATAAAATCATCTACATTCTTCATACCCATAGCTTTTATTTGCTCGGCTACTAGATTATATACATGCTTTGGTTTAAGTAACATGCCTGCTGCTGGGTGTTGTGCAATCATCTGTATTGTTTGCGACAACCTACCTAAGTGCATCAGGTTCATATCTTTGTTACCAAACCCTAGACCTACTTGTGCTACACAATCTACTTTTTCTTTCCACTCGTGTGGGTATAGTGTAGTCCATTTGTTATTTAATCTAACTAATTTCTCAGGCTTTTCGTATTTCTGTACTAACATATAGACAGAGTTTGCTAGGTCTTTCATTCCTGTTTCAGCAAATACTCTAGCTATTAATTCAATCTTTTGCTGTGCAGCAGTCATAACTTGACCGACACCTGTAGCAGTTTGATGTGACTTTAACGCACCTTCAGATAAACCCATTGATTGTTTACTAACTCCTGTTCTTTCTTCTCTAATACTATCTAAGTATCCTAGCATGTTGAATGAGTTAGCATCTAGTTGTGGTGTTCCCAGTGGGTTAACAGCACCCGGTGTACGCACTCGTACAATACCACCCGGTCTAGAAGTCATTAGGTCATCTAAATTAGCTTGTCCTTCGACTACTTCATATCGCCCATTATTTGTTAGATACATATTGTCTAACAAGTTACGCATTAGTGTAGTCTTAATGAGTTGAAGGTCAGAGATTAAGTCGTATATACTCAGACCGTAAAACTTATGAGGCATTGGTATAGGTGTAAGGGAGGAGAAGGGAACACTATCCACAGCCTCATTATCTAAAAGTTCATCTCCAACCTTCGTTACTTTTCTTAGTTCAGCAATGCCATCATTATCAAAGTCTACACGCATGTAACATTCTGTAACCCAAATTCCATCATCAATGTCACCCTCTGGTGCATTGTCTTGTTCGTGTGAGAACCTAGAAAGTCTTTCAGCTTTGTAATCCGCTTCGTCATTACTAAATATATTCTCTATTTTACTTTTAGGGTATCCTTGTTGTATTAACTCAGACTTAGTTTTCTTTACCCTGTGTCCTACAAAACGAGCATCCTCTATTGTCTTGGCATACTTGTTTATTAAAAATTCTTCCGGTGGTACAACTTCTATACGAACTTGTCCATCTTCATATGTTCTATTGACAACAACATCGTGTGTTACAGCCTGTGGTGCAAGAGCTGTTTCATCCATGTTCTCTTCACCGCCATTAGCTGTGTGTTCTTTTACCTCGACATTGTCATCCATTAAAAGAGCAGTAAACTCTTCTTCAGTAAGATTTTTATATTCTTCTCTTAATGTCTCACTACTGTCATCCCAATAGTGTTTAACTATACCGTTCTTTTGTAGCAGTGCATCTTTGAACCATTGGTATATAGTTTGAAATCCGGGGTTCTGTCTCATGATTACATAATTAACATAATCAGTAGACTGCTTTGCCATCTCTACATCTTCTGGGCCTTGTGGTTCAAATTGTACTACCTTATCGCCTGAAGTAAATATTTTCATCAGGCTTGGCATAATCCATTCGATTACATCAGCTACATCTCTTGTGACAATCTGTGAGCGACCTTCTTGCTCGTTACCATACTTTTTACCATAGTAACGGTCTAGTGCATCAGAGCGTTGCTCTGTGAGCTTTCCGTCTTTGTAACCTAAAGCAGATTGTATTTCTTGCTCTAGGTGAGCAGATAGCTCCCTTTTTGTCATTTTTGCCATATATTATTTACCTTTGTTTGCTGGTTCTTTTACCGGTTTTGCCGGTGGTTGTGACATACTAACTGCTTTCATAATATGTTTGATGTCTCGAACCTCTTGCAATATTTCTAATATTTTATTTTCTAACCATTTTGGATTCATACCTTCTCCTTATACTATCCAACTTAAATCTGTCTTAGGGAGTTCCCTTCCCCAGACACTATCATTACCTGTAAACACTACATCTGTTACACATAAGTAGCGAAACGCATCACTAGCGTGTGAAGTCCAATCGTGGACTGGTCTTTGTGACCAAATCTTTTTCTTGTCATCATAACTACTTCTATATTGTAGTAATGCTTCTAAACCTTTCTTGGTTTTTTCTTCATCAAACCAGCATTTATTTAAGTAAGTTCTGGTAGTGTCTATACCATCCATAACCTTTAACTTTGGTGCTACTTGAAAGTCAATGCCTAGGTCAAATGCTAGGTCTCGTCTTGACTTACCAGTAGAAAATTCTCGTACTACAATATCGTGCGGTGCTATGTGTGCACCATACCTGTAGCCTTTTGCTTTAAGTACATCTATATAGTATGGCAATCCTTCGTTTGAACCTTCAAAATAATCTATAATATGTACTGCTTTACCTACAAACTGGCAGAACCAAATTGAGGTTGCATCACTTACCCCTAAGTCCCAGCTTGTTACTACTTGTTTAGACGGGTCATAAGGGACTTTCCCCACTCTGTCTTCTTCATAAGCAGTTTCAATCTCTTTAGCATAATACGCACCTCTAAGTGCAGCAGACCAAGAACACTCGTATTCTTGTTCAAATTCAGTCTCTGCCATATCTTGTTTCGCAAGTTCCAGTTCTTCATTATCTAGTATTCCTGTTTCACTCGCCTTGTATAAGAATCTAGCCCATCCCTTCTTCTCTGGGGCAGAGTGGTATAAATCATAAAATTCGTTCTTACCTTTAGGTGTACCAATAAATATAGCATAACCTTTCCTATCTGAGAGTGCCGGCCTTATAACCTCAGAGAACATCTTAGGGTTCATCTGAGCGTACTCATCAAGCACCACCCCATCTAAATAAATTCCCCTGAGAGTGTCGTAATTGTCTGCACCGTATAGCTGTATCCTCGCTCCCATAAAGTCGGCTCTTAGTTCTGCCTCGTTAAACTTTACTTCAGGAAATACAGCACATAGTCTTTTAAGTTCATCCCATGCTACTGTCTTTGCCTGCTTAAACAGTGGTGCTATGTATGCATAGCGTGGTGCTCTTTTACCAGCTTGTATATCTTCTACAGAACTTTTAATTAACTGATTAATTGCAAATACAGTCTTACCAAACCTTCTGTGACATACAACTACATTAAATCTATCTAGATTAGTATGTAAGTGTTTCTGTAAATCCCTAGGTGTATAGGGAATTACAATAGATTTCCTCTCCTCTTGCATAAATACTAGTGTACTTTGCTATCCTTGTTCCTTAATATTTGATTTGCATCCGCAATGTCAGCTTCATCGCTGGCCCATTGTATGTCAAACTGTCTATCTTCTACAACAACGTGGTGTTTCGGAGACCATCCGGCCTGAGTCTTTAACCAAAACGTAGTCATGCTAGGAGATTCACCTGAAACTGCCATTTCATAGGCAACTCCGGCAACCCTTGCGGTACGCTTTTCTTTTCCTACAGATAAATTGTGTGCATAATATTTATTTAGGGTGGCATTAGAAATACCCATAATCTTGGCTATAGTATGCTGGTCTAAACCTATACAAACCATTTCTTCTACCTTAGAATAATCGTCATCTGTAGGTTTATATATTTGTCCACGTTTAATTCTAGATTTTTTACCTCCAGCTTTCTTAGATTCTGCACTAAGTCCACCAGTAGGTCGGCCTTTCTTACGCTCAATCTTAATTACAGCATCTGCTGGTACTATACCTTTAGATGATGCTACTGCATAGCGTAGTTCTTCTTCTAATTCTTTTTCTATTTCTTTGATTTCCTTTTCGGAGTCAGCAGAAATTGTTCCTTTATTTGCCATATACTAATATTATACCATAAAATTGCTTATGCTATTCCTAGAATATATACAAAGTGATTCATTTAATTTATATCAACAATGATGATGGGTTCAATGTAACTTTATATGTTTGGTTCTAGGTATAGTAGCTTAGTTAACTTAAAATATAAGCAATATTATACCATAAATTTCTTAGTTTGTGTAAGTATTTTATTCATTGTGCCCGAATTCGGGGTAGCTGTGCGGGGAAATTACTCAAAAAATAATAATTTTACATGGAGGTTAGATTCTGTGTGTGGGCACACGCACGATTTGGGTGGTCTGGGGGTCGACTTTCGGGGTTTTTCTAAATGAGAATGACTATCATTTGCATTCTTACTTGCGACTGACTCGCAAATGCGAATAATTACCATCTACGCTTAATGCGAATGGTTCTCATCTAGGAATAATTCTTAATTGCGAATGGTTCTCAGTAGCATATGATAGATGTTCTCATTAATATATTTATATGCAATAGTTTTAAATTAATTGAAGAAAGTGCTTGACTTTTATAGCAAGGTGTGTATTATGTAAGGTATTAAATGCGTGTGTTTTCCTGTCCATGTGTTGCTCTTTAAAAATCTGGTTAGCGTTACAAGTGGGGCAATAAATCCTAGCTTGTACTTAGTTTAAAAGTTGTAAGGCATACATGTTTTATGCGTGTGCCTTATTGCGTTTAAACTAGCAAGGAGATACCAAATGGAGAAGAAAACTTTCCACATAGGCTTTGACATCATTACCAATCATTGGGAATATATCGAGGCATTTACAGAGAAAGAGGCTGAACTCATACTCATCAAACAAGCCTCAGATGAACACCATGTTCCCGAATCTCAAATACTGATACATTGTATTGATGAGGACTAGCTAAAAAACTTGGGGCATTCGTCAAGAGTGCCTCAACTCTTTTAACTAGCAAGGAGATACAAAAATGAGACAATATCCAATATGGAATATAATTAAAAGTTGTGCTTATAAGTCTGATAAATCCTACGGGGTAAAAGCAGATGGAGTTGTTAAAGTAAGAGTGGGAACAAGTAGCGTAAACTCCCACCCCTTTCTAACACACAGGACAACTTGTAAAACTTACGATAACAGCATGAAAGAGTTTAGATTTTATGTTGATGATAAAATTATTAAACGAAAGTTTATTCATAAAGGTTATGAAATTTCAACGAGAAAGGCTAATCTTTTACTAGCTGAGTTGTAAAAACTTTGGGCAGTATCGAGGGCTACTGTCCAAACTCTTTATAACTAAGGAGAAAGAAAAATGGAAAGATGTATTAATGAGGTTGAATATTTTATTGATACGGGCATTGATTATAAGCCTGTATTAACTAAATGTGGATACACTAATCCTTATGGTAGGATTGCAATTTGTGATGATTGCGAGAACGATAAGGAAAAGATGAGAAGTATTAGAAACCACGAGGCAAATGTCAAGGCAGATAATGATTGGCTGACCTCTGCGGGTTGGGGAGAAATGTAATGAGAAAGAATAAAAGAGTGTGGTTAAGACATAGCCAAAAAGAAATGATTGCTAAAATATTAGTATGGATTGGTTTCTTTGGGATAATATTTAATAGTGCTGTATTGATATGGCAAGTACAAGTATTTATCCAGTTGAACAATCAATTCAATTTCTTTTCAAGATTAATATAGGAACATCTCCGAGTCCTGAGTATGACTTGATAAACTGCTCCCAAATTTGTAAGGTATTATATAAGTAATTATATATTAAACATAATAGAAGATTGGGATATGGATTTGCTACGACCTTTTATGTGCCTTACATCTCACAGGTATCTAGTGCCAATTGGTGGAAGTCCTGAAAATCTAGAGAGGAGTCCTGAGTATGACTAATGACTGCAATTTGCCTTCAATAAAACTGCTCACTTATTTATACTAAGCAGAAAAATTAAAAGGGATGAGGTTATAAAAAGCAGTACACAAGTATGCGAACTAAGTCAAGTAACATAACCGAAGTAAGTATAAATTAGTTGTTAGAAATATAGGCTATTGCTATTAACTCTAGAGGGCGATAGTCTATACTCCTATTAACTAAGAAAAGGAAAAAATATGGGATTAGATATGTATGCGTGGAAAACTAAGTCGGAAGATTTAAGGCAAGAGAATGAAAATGATGTTGACCTTGCTAGTTGGAGAAAACACAACAGATTGCATGGGTTTATGCAGATGCTTTGGGAAGAACAGGGTTGCCCAAATCCAAATGGTGATATTCCTCAAGTATTTAATTGTGTTCCTATTGAGTTAGATGAGATTGACCTCAATAGATTACAAAAGTATATTAAGGAGAAGAAATTACCTGATACTCAAGGCTTCTTCTTTGGTCATGATAGTTATGACTATGACACAGAAGAAGTTAAGGAACAAGATGCTTATGACCTTGAGTTTGTTAAGAATGGACTACAAGCAATTAAAGATGGCTACAAAGTAGTTTATGATAGTTGGTGGTAAATTTTGAATGAGAATACAAAGCTAAAGGTAGAAGAAACTGTGTTGACATTTAGTACAATGTGTTATCTAAGTGTCAACATACTTGTCTGGTTATATTTTTTTGGAGTATTAGAATGAACCCGAATAACAATAAACACTTTAATGATGAGGCCTTGAGAATTAATAGAACTCTCAAGAAAGAAAATGATGCACTCAAGCTAGAGATTAAAAGTCTTTGGGCAGATATTAGTGAGCTTGAGCAGAAATTAGCTTGGCATACTGATAATGATGCTCACTTGATTGAGGATGAGTACGCTGACAAAGGTATGAGTCGTGGTGATTTCATTGACAAGGAGTACACATGAAAGGAGCAACAGAGAGTAACGAATGGCTCAAAGAACTTGAGCAAGAACTGACTAGGAAGAACAAAGTCAAGAGTAAACTCAGAAAAGAAATCAATGACCGCATAGAAAAGATTAGGCTTATTGAAGAAGATACTGAGGAGATACTCAAGAAATATCTTGGTGGTAACACACCATCAAGGGAAGATGTTGAGTTTGAATTGTTGTATAATAGACTCAATGACTGACTTAACTGGAAGAAATTGGGAAGTTAACCATCAACTTATAGATTGTGCAATCGAATACAAAAGGTTGTACAATTTATATTTAGATGCTGACTTCGAGGATAGACTTGATGATGCTAGGTTTTACAAAAGTAAAGCAGAGCATTTCAAGTCTTTAGTGGATAGAGGCATAGAGTTTGAGCCTCAATTTTAGGGAGAACATATGTACGAAAGTGAACTTGAAGAAAGTGATGATAGAACTTGCGTAGATTGTGGAGATAAGACTAATATTTATATTTGTTTTATACATGATGACGAGTATTATTGTCCATGTTGTTGTCCTGATGGATATGGAGGATTATAGTGAGTGGAATAAAAAGATACATTAGTTGGTGTGAAGATAATGGTCGTGTTAACGAATATGGTGAGGTCGATAGCATGGATTTTGTAGACGAATACCTTGAAAGTAAGGAGTTTGAAAGGGAACAAAGAGAACAGGCCTTAAAAGTAGCTTTAAGCGAGGCTGACGAGGACTCTCTGTTAGGTATGATGCACAAGTTAGGATACCTAGTGCAGAAACATGAAGATTTAAAGAAAACTTAGGGCAGAAATGCCCTCTTTTTTTGTCTGTATTTTTGTATATATTTTTTATTTTTTCATTGACTATCAGCAAAATAAAATTAATTGACTATTAGCCTTGACAGAGTATTTTATGTATGCTACAATACACATATTCTAAGAAAGAAAACATTGAACCACTTTATTGTTTATATAAATAAATAACATTTATTCAATGATACTTACTTAGTATTACTAAGAGTGTAGTAGTTTTTACTTCCATTTTTTCTACTACACTTTTAGTAGTATTACTTAGAATACTGCTAGATGTAACACTAAATGTTAACTATAAGGAGATGTACAAATGAGTGATTATATATCATTGACTGGTGAAGTTGTGTTTAACAAAGTAACACAGCCTGATGTGTTCAAAGGACAAAGTAAGTACACACTTACTGTATCCTTAGATAAATCAGGTATCAAGGAAGCGGAGAAGAATGGCTTAGTGACTAAGGAGTATGAGGGTAAGACTCAAATTACTTCTAAGCGTAAGGTAGACTTTGGTCAGCCTAAGATTTACAATGCAGATAAGGATGAGGTAGATGCTACTCACCTATCTTTGTTTGGTGACAAAGTAACTATGCTTGTAAAGAAAGGCAAAGCACCCTATGATGGATACACTTACTTAGAGCGTGTAAGGGTAGATGAGAAGGCAGATGGAGTTGAAGAATACGACCCTTCTGAATTTTAATTTGTACTTTTAAATAAAGTAGGTTATAATATGGGCAACTTCGGTTGCCCTGTTTATTTTAAGAGAGGAGAAAAGATGGAAAGTAAGAACGAATTAGTAAGAAAAGAACAATGTCCTAGCTGTGCAAAGAATGGCAAGGATACTAGTAAAGATAACTTAGCTGTGTATTCAGATGGACAAACACATTGCTTTGCTTGTGGTGAGCATGGCTATGTAACACATACTAAGACACCCATACAAATCACAGACAAACATGATGACTCATGGAAGCATGAGTACAGAGGTGACTATTACACACTACATGACAGAAAACTAAGAGCCGAAACCTTAGAGAGATACAAGGTAAAGTGTGAGAAAGATGCCAAAGGTAAGGTAATCAAACATCATTACCCTTACTTCAATCAAAAGAATCATATGGTTGGTATGAAAACTAGGATTGTATCCAATAAGACTTTCTTTGGTAAGGGAGATACAACGAATCAGAACATGCTATTTGGACAGAACTTGTTCCAAGGTGGTGGCAAGTATGTCACAGTATGTGAGGGAGAGTTAGATGCTATGGCTGTCTATGAAATGTTTGGTAGTCGTTGGGCATCAGTATCCATTAACAATGGTGTACATTCTACTGCTAACATTAAGGCTAACCTTCAATGGCTTGACTCATTTGAAACTGTAGTATTATGCTTTGACAATGACGAGGCCGGTAGAGAGGCAGTAGAGAAGATAGCACCTATACTTGGCCCGAATAAATGTAAGATACTTACACTAGCCAAGCACAAAGATGCTAGTGATTACCTCAAGAATGGTGATGGTAGAGAATTCCTAGACGAGTGGTGGAACTACTCTAAAGATTACACAGTAAGTGGTGTAGCTACTGTTGAGGACATGAGAGAAGCTATGCTTGATTACAAGAACACTGAACTTGTACCATTGCCTGACTCTTTCGGAGACTTAAACCATATGATGAGAGGTGGTATAGCAAAGGGAGAACTAGTGTCAATCATAGCACATACCAGTATTGGTAAGACTACTATACTTAACGAACTCATCTACCACTTTGCCACAGAAACTGATGAGAAGATAGGCTGTTTCATGGTAGAGGATAACATTGATGAGACCATAAGAAAGGTAGTGAGTGTACACACAGCAGAGAACTTACAACTTGTTAAACCAACAGAACTAAATGTAGACAACATCATGGACAAGGCTATTGAGATAGGATTTGGCACAAAGATACAGCTACACAATGATGGTGGTGGTAGCATTGACCTTGAGGAAATGTTTTCTAAGATAAGATACTTTGTAAAAGGATTAGGTTGTAGTATAATATTGGTAGACCCATTGCATACTGCAATTAAAAACCTAAGTAATGAGAACATTGAAGAAGTCATGGACAGATTCATAAAGCTATGTAAAGAAACTAAGTGTGCAGTTATACTGAGTACACATACAAGGAAGCCTGATGATGGCTCTCATCCTCATAAGATTAGTGAGTATGATGTTAAAGGTAGTGGTGCAATACCACAGGCTTGTCACACCAACATACTATTCTCAAGAGATAAGTTAGCAGAGGATGACTATACTAAGAACTCAACACGCATTAGAGTACCCAAGCTAAGAAGAACAGGTCAGACAGGAGAAGCCGGTTGGACATACTTTAACCCTGAAACTGCTAGGCTAGAGAAAGGTGTTAATCCTGATGTGGGCGGATGGAATAATGACGCAGACTTTTAGTTGCGACATAGAAACTGATGGTATAGAAGCCACTAAGGTGTGGTGCGTAGCAGTGCAAGACATATACACCGAAGATACACAAGTATTCTATGAGTCTAAAGACTTTAACGAGTGGATAGACTCACAGATATTGGTGTTTCACAATGGTATAGCATTTGACATCCCTGTACTTGCAAGACTATGGGGTACTGACTTCGCTAACACGACAATAGAGGACACACTGATACTCAGTCAGCTAGACAGTCCACGCAGAGAGGGTGGCCACTCACTAGCTAACTGGGGTGAGTACTTAGGATACCCTAAGGGAGACCATGAGGACTGGTCAAAGCTAAGTGATGAGATGGTTGAGTATTGCTTAAGAGATGTAGAGATTACAACTAAAGTCTACAAACTCATGAAGCAAAAGAGATTAAGTGAGGATGCTAAGCAACTAGAGTACGCTACTAAGAGGCACTGCTCTTGGCAAGAGAGAACTGGTTGGCTCTTTGATGAGCGAGGTGCAATAGAGATATTACAACAAGTAAATGATGACTTAAGAAAAGCAGAAGAAGAAGTACACAAATCATTCAAGCCACTGCCTGTATGGAAAAGCAAGACACCAGTTAAGACTAGATTCAAGAAAGATTTTACTAGGACTAAGGGATACCAAGCAGAGGTAGACTTGCAATGTCATACCAATGAGGAAGGTGACTATGGTTACTGGGCATACCCTGAACTAAACTTAGGTAGTAGACAACAGGTAGGTAGACATCTTATGCACTATGGTTGGAAGCCTGAGGTGTTTACTGAAACTGGCAGACCTAAGGTTGACGAGTCCACACTCAAGGATGTAGAGATACCTGAGGCACAACTCATTGGTAGATACCTTATGTTACAAAAGAGGCAAGGTCAGATTAACTCATGGCTTGATGCTATAGATGAGAGAACAGGTAGGATACATAGCAGAGTACATACTATGGGAACTGTGACTCATAGGATGAGTAGTAGTAACCCCAACTTACAACAAGTAACTGCTAGTGGCAAAGAGTATGGCTCTGAGATGAGAGCATTGTTTACTGTACCTGAGGACAAGGTGCTAGTAGGTGCTGACCTCAGCGGACTAGAACTTAGATGCCTCGCTCACTATATGAGAGATGAGAACTATACACAAGAGATACTAACAGGTGACATACACACTGCCAATCAGAAGTCAGCCGGACTAGACACAAGAGATAAGGCTAAGACATTTATCTATGCATTCCTCTATGGTGCGGGAGACAAGAAGATAGGTAGTATAGCGGGTGGCGGTATAGAAGAAGGCAAGGTACTTAAGAAAAACTTTCTTGATAATACACCCGCCCTTAAAGTACTCAGAGAAAGAGTAGGCAAGGCATCAGACAAGGGATACCTCAAAGCATTAGATGGCAGACACGTCAGAGTTAGGAGCGAACATGCCTCACTTAACTTTTTACTACAAAGTGCGGGTGCTATAATAAGTAAGAGGGCATGGGTTATTTTTCACTCACTTGCACTACACCTAGAGTACAGGCAATTGGGTGTTATACATGATGAGATACAACTGGAGTGTAGTCCAGAGGATGCAGATGAGATTGGTTCTTTGGTTGTTAAGGCCATGGAGCAGACAACAGATTATTACAAACTAAACTGTCCAATAACTGGAGAGTATAAAATAGGGAGAAGTTGGAATGAAACACATTAAAATTACAAAAGAGAATGTTAACTTGGCTAATTCAATGTCAAGTGACATGGGTATTTTAAATAATTCAATAACACAAGGAAAAGGAAATGTAATTGGATTTTTAGGTGAGATTATTGTAGCAGAGGAACTAGGAATTTCCTTGAACAATACTTATGATTATGATTTAGTATTTAATAACAAAAAAATAGATGTTAAAAGCAAGAGGGTAACATCAGCACCTAGAGAATATTATGAATGTTCTGTAGCTGACCTGAACACTAAACAAAAGTGTGACTTTTACGTTTTTACCCGAATAAAAAATGATTTGTCAGAAGGATGGATACTAGGCTACCTAGAAAAAGAAAAGTATTTAGCAGACTCAAAGTTTTTAAAGAAGGGGAGTATAGACCCTGACAATAATTGGAAAGTTTCAACAGACTGTCATAATCTACCTATAAGCAAATTAAAGGACATAGAAGAATTAGGCAAACATGAAGGATAACGAAATTAAAGTGCAATGGAATGAGAACAGAGAGAAAGACAACATCAATCCGGAGCATTACACACAAGGGATAGAGTGCATTGATTATATCACTTCAAAAAACATGAGTTTTCTTGAAGGTAATGTGATAAAATATGTAACTCGATACAAAATGAAGAATGGATTAGAAGATTTAAAGAAAGCACAATGGTACTTAAATCGGCTAATAGAAATTACAACAAGAGAGGAGCAACAAAGTGGAAAAGACAATAGAAACACTAATACCTGATGTATATGAGGTAATGAAGTCTAAGGATTACACCGGAGACTTAGATACCATAGCTATGCAATGTGGTAGAGAGGTTGAACAGGCAATTAAGAATGCCTTTGAGCCTTATGAACAAAAGAAAGACCTGAGAATGTCTAGCATTGGTCGTTGTGAAAGGGCACAGTGGTATACTGTGAAGGGGTACACACCTGAGGAGATAGATGGGAGTGTGTACCTTACCTTTCTACAAGGTCATGTGTTAGAAGCCATGCTCGTGGCTCTGATTAAACTATCAGGACACGCAGTGACAGACCAACAAAAGCAACACACAGTCGAGGGTGTTAATGGCTCTCAAGATTGTACTATTGATGGTGAGTTAGTAGACATAAAGACTGCTAGTGCATGGTCTTGGGATAACAAGTTTGACGAGGATGGTATTAAAGATGACAGCTTTGGCTACATCAAACAACTATCAGCCTATGGTAAAGGAGACAAAAGAGAGCATGGATACTTCCTTGCTTTAAATAAAAACAAATCAACTCTCAAGCTGTGCAAACAGGAACTTGAACAAGATGTAGATACTTTTATTGTCGACCTGAAAAATAAAATGGAGTCGGATACACCGCCTATGAGAATAGCTAACGCTACCACTATGACTAAGTCAGGAGAGGAGAAGCTATGCATGACCTGTGCATTTTGTGGATTCAAGGAAGACTGTTATGGTAGCCTAGAAGCTAGACCTATTCCCTCAGGCAAGATAACCAATTATTTTGTTGACAATAAAGGAGCAAGTTTTTGAAGCTACTACCAGAGTTGAAGGCTTTTATCTCTGCAACTTATGACACCTGTTTAATCTGTGATGAGTTAGAGATAGAGCCTGATGAGTTACTTGATGCATTTGAAGGTAAACTTATTGAGAAGAAAGATAGATTCTTAGAGGACTTTGAGGAGACCGAATGGAATACATAGAGATAAGCCTAGCTTTTATGTTACTAGGTGCAGTTGCTATTTACTTTACACACAAGAGAGCATACGACAAAGGAATAACAACAGCAATACTACTACATAGAAATGGAAGATTAAAGTACAAAGATTATTATGACGAGAATGGCGATAAGATGGTTGACATTGAAATCGCACCACTAGAGGATGAAGAATGAACACATTACCCAACGACTACCAAAATTTTATAGCACTGAGCAGATACGCTAGGTGGCTACCTGATAAAAACAGGAGAGAGACATGGCAAGAAACAGTTGCTAGATACTTTGACTTCATGGAAGAACATTTAAAAGAGAACTGTAACCATGAGTTATTACCCAAGACTAGGAAGATACTAGAAGATGCAGTATTAAACCTAGAAGTTATGCCAAGCATGAGAGCATTGATGACCTCAGGCAAGGCACTTAAAGATAACAACATAGCTGGATACAACTGTGCTTACCTTAGTGTTGACCATCCAAAAGCATTTGATGAATGTTTATATGTACTCATGCATGGTACTGGTGTAGGATTTAGTGTAGAAAGACAATTTATTTCTAAGCTACCCGAAGTACCTGAGGAGATGATAGATGTAGAGGACACAGTAGTGGTACAAGACAGCAAGGAAGGATGGCAGTCTGCGTTTAGAAAACTTATTACTTACTTGTACAATGGTGAAATGCCTAAGTGGGATTTCTCTAAGATTAGACCCAAAGGTTCTAGGTTAGCTACCTTTGGAGGCAGAGCAAGTGGTCCTGAACCACTGCTTGATTTATTTAACTTCGCTACTAACCTATTCAAAGAGTCAGTAGGAAGAAAGCTAACAAGTTATGAGTGTCATAGAATGATGTGTAAGATAGCAGAGGTGGTAGTCGTAGGTGGTGTGCGTAGGTCAGCACTTATATCTCTATCAAACTTAACTGATGAGCGTATGCGTAACGCTAAGTCAGGTCAGTGGTGGTCAGACACACCGGAAATGGCACTCAGTAACAACAGTGTATGCTATACAGAGAAGCCTGACATGGGTATATTCATGAAGGAATGGGCTTCTCTTTATGAGTCTAAGTCAGGTGAGCGTGGCATCTTCAACAGAGAAGCGGCTATCAAACAAGTAGCATCCATAGGTAGGAGAGATACAGAGCATGACTTTGGTTGTAATCCATGCAGTGAAATCATCCTAAGAGATGGTCAATTTTGCAACTTAACAGAGGTAGTGATACGAGCAACAGACACACAGAAAGATATGCTCCGTAAGGTAAGATTAGCCACTATACTGGGCACATTTCAAGCAAGTCTTACTAACATTAAGAGACTTAGACCGAAATGGGTTAAAAATACAGAAGAAGAAGCCTTGCTTGGAGTATCATTAACTGGTATAATGGACAATAGTTTTATGAATGGTAGCAGTGAAGACAGAGGCTACTATGGTAAAAGAAGTTTACCTGACTTTCTCAGTGACCTTAGAAAAGAAACAATTAAGGTTAATGAGCATTGGTCAGAACTGCTAGGTATCAGCCAAGCTACTGCAACAACAGCGATTAAACCTAGTGGCACAGTCAGTCAATTAGTAGATAGTGCAAGTGGTATACACACTAGGCACAATGACTACTATTTCCGTAGAGTAAGAGCAGATGCTAAAGACCCTATTGCTCAACTTATGGAGGACCAAGGCATACCTTGTGAAGCTGATGTAATGAAACCCAATAGCGTTAAAGTCTTTACCTTCCCAATGAAAGCACCCGAAGGTGCTATACTTAGGAACGACAGGACTGCTATCGAACAGCTAGAACTATGGCTCACCTATCAAAGATATTACTGTGAGCATAAGCCTAGCGTTACTGTTAGTGTAAGAGAACATGAGTGGATGGAAGTAGGTGCATGGGTATACAAGCACTTTGATGAAGTCAGTGGTGTTAGTTTCTTACCACACTCTGACCACTCCTACCAACAAGCACCTTATGAGGACTGCACTAAGAAACAGTACAATGAACTGGCTAAGACAATGCCTAAGTCTGTAGACTGGGATTTGATTAGCGAGTACGAGTTAACAGATATGACAGTAGGCACTAAGACTTTAGCGTGTACTGGTAGTGTGTGTGAACTTGTTGACTTGGTTGAAGAAGAAAGAGACGTAGAGTGATAGGAACTATTGTACTTATCATTGCTCTTCAACTAATTGTTATAAAAATGTTAGACTAATATAGGAGTAAAATATGTTAGATAAGATAAAGAATGGTGCTGATGGAGCGATAGATGTTGGCATCAAACTGATAAGCCTTTCAATTATATTACAGATTATCTTTGGACCAAAGGTAGCCTTCCTTACAGGAGATGTAATTGGCTCTATACTAGGCATAGTTTGGACTTTAGGAAACGGTGGACTGGCTGGCATTATTGCAGCTGTCATCATTTGGAGATTACTCGACAAAGATATAGTCGATGAACTCAAAGACTAAGTCTAAAAACTCTTGGGGTCTTGTCCGTATGGATGAGACTTCCAAGTTATACCTAACACTAAAACAACAAAAGAAAAAAACAAACCCAAGACTTTGGCGAACAGACTGGAGAAAGTAATGAAGCACAAAGGGATTCTACCCTTGCCTGTATTTACAAGAGGCAGAGGTGAAAAGAAAAGGGAACACTTAGTTAGTTTAAACAACTTCTTTCCTATGCACTACATACAAAAGAACAATGTTAAACGAGCCTATCATGATACTGTTATGGACTGGGTACTAACACTGCCTAAGTATAAGACCATACAGCCACACTACAAGCTATACTTTAATACAAAACACAAAAGGGATTTAGATAACTACACATTTACTATGCATAAGTTTCTTATGGATGCATTAGTAGAGGGTGAGGTTATTGAGGATGACCACTATGAGATTGTAACTAAGGTTACTACAGAGATTGGTGGATTAGATACAGACAACTATGTTGTTGTCGAAATAAAAGGAGAGGAACTTGGCACTGAACAAGAGCAAGGACATAAAAGAATTAAAGAAGTTTGATGTAGACCTAGAGTTTGGTCAGCAATGGGAGAAGCACATAGATGAGATGTTCTCAGGTGCTAAGAAGTGTGAAGTTAAAACAGAGAGGGATAAGTGGGCAACGACAGGTAACATCTGTATTGAGACAGAGAGCTATGGTAAACCCTCAGGATTAACTAGCACAGAGGCTGAGTTGTGGGTACATAATTTAGTTAAGGATGGAGAGTTGTGTTGTAGCCTAGTGTTTAACACTGACAAACTACGAAAGACAATGGAAGATATGAAACCTTACACTGTCATGGGTGGGGATAACAAAGCATCTAAGATGTACTTAGTTAACATAGCTAAGTTACTTAACGCAGTTAGTCAATAAATCTTTCGCTAGTTTTTGCCCAGTCTACTATAATAGGCTTGTTAGTTTTTATAGCCTTATTAATCTCAGACACATAAAAAGGAACTAGATGTAGTTTTGGAAACTTGTGACCAAATTCAGGGTAATCATCAAACTTTTCTGCATACATTGTCATTGCCTTTGATAGCAACGCTCTTTGTTCATCTTCTATATCCATAAAATCTCCAAGTAAAATCTACATTATACCACATTATGTATGTCTGTGGAACTTACTATCATCTACAACACTTTGAGGTATAGTCATTAATCTTTGCAATGCTGTTTCAAATGCTTTATAAGTTTCAGGCATTGTTTTTTTAGCATGTTCTAAGAATTGAGTGTTCTTGCTTTTACCACCATCGTGTGCATAAAATAAAAAAAGTTGTGCCCATACCTCTGCTCTTCTGAACTCCATGATTGTGTCCATGTTATGGTTTCTTACAGAACCAGCATATGTCTGTCTACCGCTATAATAACCTGAAGGATGAGTACCATGACTACCTAAGTTATATATGTTTGGAGTTTTTTCTGCTAACTCCCTATCATATATTTCACCACCACTTATAGCATCTATAATGTCTGTAAAAGCACCAATGTGTTCATTCATTCCAGTCTCATTATAATCAGGCATAGATTTTTTCATCTGTTTGCTTATTGCTACCAACTCTTTTACAAAATCTTGAGCATCTTTTTGTCTCTTGGTATCTGCATCAAATACTGCGTTAATTTTTTTAACTTCATCTTTTGCTCTTCTAATTTTAACAGGGTCTTTTGATAAATTAGCTTTGTTTAAATCTTTTTTAACTTGGGTAACTAAGTATTCTATAATTCTAAACCTATCTCCCGGTTTCATTTTACTTTCAGCTTCGGCCTTGTTACTTCCTTTAGCAATATTCATTTTTCTACTGCCCTTAATAACAAAATGCAATCCATTTTTTTCTATGTAATCATACATAGCAGAATCATTAATTATCCACCCTAGCTTTACACCATCTTTTTGCATACCATCTAACAATTCCATTGAAGTTTCTTTTAATGGATTCTTAGAATCATTCTCTAACATACCACCTATGTGGTCTATAGCATGACCATACTCATGATATAATACATGAATGTCATAGCCACCATATCCTTTTGGTGTTTTAATACGACCCCAATTACCTTTGCCAGCAAAACCATTAAAGCTACCTAAGTCTTTACTACCGCCTTGTATTGTAGGACTAGGAAATAAATTTATTAATTTTCTTACTGGCTGTATAGCATACCTATTAAACAAAGTATCCCAGTAAGAACCTGTTGTATTTACAGGGTCTGGCATGTTAGGGTCAAGAGGCTTTGGTGGTTTAGGCTCAACTCTAGGTATGTCACCCGGTCTAATTATAGGCTCTGTCTGTGGTTTAGGCAAATCATAACCCCAGTCAATATTCTTAGGGTCTCCACTGTGTCCTGCTAGTCCTCTATCAATAGCTTGTTGCATTTGTGGTGCATAGATATTTTGAAATCCCGGTTGGCTTTCTAAGTCAATACACTTTCTCATTACCTGTCTCCTAAAAATGCTTCTGAACCAATCCTTCCTGTCGTAGCATTTAACATTACCTTAAATATTTCTTCTGTTGTGTCACCTAAGAAATTATCTCCCAACAAACTTTTCATAAAGTTATCTACCAATGCAGGGCCCGGGCCTACTACATAGCCACCTATTTGTGAATCAGATATTTCTCCAATCAACGGAACACCTACCGCACTAACAGTTTCTATTACTCCTCTATCTTCTTCCACTCCTTTAATAGCATCTTTAACTGCCATAGCTAATGCAGCCATTCCTATAGCAGCACTAATAGCAGATATTGTTCCTAACTTACCAACGAAATCAGCCGAACAAAACTGAGGATTCATTTTAGCATTTAACCTTCTAGCGATAGTATTACCAAATAGTATAGGAAAAGATTTAAGCTGTGCTAATAACATAAGATTAGGATTAGACATCCATAATGGTCTATTACCAGCAGTAGGCTCAAGTGCCACATCCGTAGTTATTTTACGCATCCACGGAATTAGCACATCTCTTACAGTTACAGTTTCTCCTTCTGAGTTAGTAAATGTGCTTTCTAAATAATTATCATCTAAAATAGCTGACTCTATATTACCATTAGCAAGAGCACCTAACTTTCTAAAATCTTCTAAAGTTAAACCATTTTCTAACAACTCCTGCTCTAACAATTTCTTGTTATTAGCACTCATAGTGTCTATTTTGTTGTGTTGCTCTTGTATCATTTTAAGTCCAGCCACAGAAGTCCACACCCTGACAAAATTAGTGTACTGTGTTAGCCACATAGCAGCCGGTGTACGGAAGAAATAATTTAATATAATGTTTCTGTCACCTGCCATAAGTTTGTCTATTCTTTCAGCCATAGCGGGATTAGTAGCCATACCCATAACTCTTAATAAATCTCTACCAAATGATGACATAGCTTTTTGTCCTTCGCCACCTGCATAAGCACTACGCATTAAACCTTTTAACATATAACCAGCAGCCAATGGTGCAGCTTTTAACATATTATACCAGCCATTTCTTTGAGGTATCCACAGTGGTTCAGTCCAAGAACTTATTGTAGCCAATCCTAGATAACTAACAGCAGTTACTGTAGTTAATCCTTTCATACCTTTTACTAATGCTCTTTGCTCAGTTGTTCTAGGTTTTTTGTAAACATTGTGATAAGCATCATACATACCCCACAACTTTTCAGTCTGTGCATCATTAAGAGCACCTGTACTTTTTAATCTTTTTATTGCATCATTATATTTATTAGCACCATTAGCACCAAATGCTTCAGCAGATGCTATTCTTGATACAGCACTAAGTAAATAATTTTCTATTGACTGTAATGTGTCTTTGTTTCTAAACTTAGTATCTAAATTGTCCCATCTACCATCTCTAATTATTTCAAAAGAAGATGGCCCTAGTCCTTGTTGTTGGTCAATGCCTGCTCTAATTTGTTCAGAAGTAAATACATTAGCGTCTACATCATTTAATATGTTTTCTAATACTTGGTTAGCTTCTTCTCTAGGTAAACCAACATCGTTAATTAAACTATTTAAAAACTCTTGCTGATTCTTTTCATTTGCTTTAATAAAATTAGTATCAATGCTACGAGTTAAATATCCTTTTTGATGTCCAATAGTTAAGCCATCTTTTCCTAACACTCTATACAACTCTGCCCAAATCTCTTCTTGTATCTGTGCAATTTCTACAATGCTTTCATCTAGCAATGCTTTTTTGTTAGCACCAATCAAAGACAATACTTCAGCTTCAGCTTGTGCTAGATTGTACAAAGGTCTTTTATTCTTTTCTTCTAACTTAGCAGCTATATATCTATTAACCGCAGGCCTAACACTACCACCCATTTCTCCCATAAATGGTATTTTCCTAACCCATGTATCTCTTATACGCTCAAACCTATTAACATACTTACCAATTAAAAGATGCCTACGAGTGTCATAAGATTTAGTTATGCCTTGTTTTTCACCACTACCTGTTTGAACATCAGCAAGAGCACCTGCTATATCCATGTAAGCAGCCATGTCTTTACCTGTCTTTACATCTTTTCTAATGTCAGTTAATTCATCAGTAGAACGCTTTAATGCTAACTCTGACAATCCACTTAATATATTAGAAAGCAACCCTTTAGTTTCTTCAGGAGCATTGTATAAATTAGGTATGATGTCTGCAACATTTCTTTCTACATCAAATTTAGGTGGGCGAATTCTACCCATTCCAGTTTCAACATCAAATGGTTTTTTAGTACCCGGTAATGCTTCAAACTTTTTAATTAAATCTGCATTTGGTTTTTTACCAAGATTTACATCTTTAACAATACTGTCATATTCTTTTACTAGCTTATCAAAATCTTTAGTATATGTTTTTACATCTGCTTTATAACGCTCGCCTGCTTTTACTTTAGCTTGTACATCAGCAAAATCTAATAATTTTTTATCTGCTGCACGACTTCTATTAACATCAGTAGCTGCACTTATAGATGCAGGAGTACCATACAGACCACCACCTGCTGCACCTACAGCAAAATCTGTCAACATAGACTCAGGATTTATACCTTCAACTCCTAACACTGATGTACGCATCATGTTGGCTTGTTGTGCAGACTCTATACTACCTTCTATTAATGCAGAGTTTAATGTTTGTCTTGCTCCTTTATAGAGCATAGAACCAATCTTTTCTTTATCAGTTGTTTTTAAATTATCAGCTAATTCTTTTAATGATTTCTTAGCAGGCAATCCTGCTTTTTTCATAGACCTTGCCCATATACCCGGAAGAATAAAATCAAGACCTGCGTTTTGTATAGCTGTAAAACTAGCATTACCAATTTCACTTTCGGTTAAATCGTCTACAGTCTTACCGGCTGCTGCTGCATGAGTTTCTACTGCTTCGTCTAATAACATTAAGTAGTTAAATCCAGCAGTAGCACCTGTAATACCAGCACCTATTAACTTAGAAACACCCGGGCCTTTCATTAACGATTGGCCCAATGTTAAACCAAACATAGTAATACCCATAGCAGTAGCATTCTCTGCTAGTTTTTCTCCTAAGAATCCGGGAACATCTTTTAAACTTTGTTGTGTAATTTCACCTTGGTATTCTGGAGCGTAGTCTTGCATTCCAGTTTCACCAGCTTCTTGTAATTTAGCAGAGTAGTCTTGTATGCCTTGAGGAACATTTAAACCCATGCGTGGCAATAGCTCCGATAGTCCACGACCACCAGCTTTCATTGCTCTATCAAAAGAATATCCTAATGAATCAGAATCTTTGCCAGAAAAATCTACAGATGCGAAATTAAAATCCTCAAAAGGATTTCCTACTTCTTCATAACTTACACCACCAAAATCAAAATTAGCAAAAGGATTTTCTTCTTCCTCTTCTTTTACAAATGGATTAACAGCCATTGCTTACCTCTATGCTTTTTTACCGTATTCTTCTTCAAGCATTGCCATTACTGTTTTATCATCTGCCGGCAAACCAGCAGCAAGTAATTGTGCTTGTAAACTTCTATACACTCCAACCATGTAAGTTGCTTTCTTTTTTCTTTTTTCTTCGCTATCTCCAAAGAAACTTATAAACGACTTGCTATCAGTAAACCTATCCATTAAAGCAGATTCTGATAGTTTAGTTGCATTAAACAATGATGCACTTGGACCACTAGCAGAAGCTGCTGCTTTAGCTAATCCCATTTGCATTGTGCCTAATTGATTTCCTCCCGGTTTATTGCCACCTATGTCTCTTAATCCAGCACCAAACAAAGCAGCAGTAGTAGGGTCTTTCATTCCTAATTTAAATTTATCAAAGAAACTCATATTGTCTATTTCATTTTGTTTCTTAATTTTTAATTCTTCAGCTGCTTTTATTGCATCGTCTTGTGCTTTTATTGCATCAAGCTGTTCTATTGCAGGCATCATAGAAGCATTAGCATTTTCTTGAGCTATAGCTTTTGCTTGTTCAGTCATAGGATATAAATTCCTATCTACACCATAAGCACCAGCTCCAAGAGCAGTTCCTGTAAGAGCTAGTCTACCCGGAGAAAATGCTGTGCCTGCTGGTATACCCGGTACAGCTGCTGTTCTATTTATAGGATTTGCAAGAGGTCTAGCAAAAGTTCCTTGTCTTGGAGTAGTAATAACTTTTCCTGCATTTGGTGCATTAATAGGATAAGATGGTACTTTAGTTTGAGCAGGCATAGGAAGACCAGTTTTAGGATTTATAGGCACACCTGTAGGTTTAGTAAAAGTACCTGTACCTGAAAAAGTAGAAGAGGCTGGTGTTCCCGGAACAGCATCAGTAGGTTTTCTAAAAGTCTTTTTAAATATGTTTGCCATTTTACCTGCACCAGTTATTCCTTTAAGAGCAAGACCACCGGGCACTGCTAACATAGCTGCATCAAAAGCTAGTTTATAAGGGTCTTCTTCAAACCTTCTTTCTACATATTCTGTAAACTTTTCAGGTTTGTCTTCATCCCATAAACTAGAGACTGCGTCTAAAAATCCTCCAGTTGTTTCAACCTCTGTATCTTCTTCTACCCATTTAACTCCAGCTTTTACACTAGGATTACAAAACTCTTTAGTACCGGGTATTTTTTGTCCGTTGTATGTACAATAACCCATTATCTTTCTCCTTTATTCATTATCTTCCAAACCTCATTGGCCCACCATATCTTCTATCTAATGCCGAGTCTCTCATGACTGGAACAGTCATGTTATTTTGTGTTCTAGCTACCATAGGTACAATTTGATTCATGCTAACTGGTTCTCTTGCAGGAACATTAAATATAGATATTGGAGTACCACCTGTTTCTGCTCTAGCAGGTACATTATCATATTTAGCTCTTGCTATCTGTGCTTCTTGTGCTGTTTTTTGTAGTACAAGCTGGTCTATTGGATTACTAGGGTTAAAAGGTATACTGTTTTCTCCGGGATAAACCGTATTAGTAGGAGATGTATCTACACCTTGAAATAAACTTTCTCCCATATCAGTGCCTTCTATTTCTCTAGCATACGAAGGTACAAAAGGAGTAGCGTTAGCTTGTCTCATATCTTGTTGTTCTCTTGCTAAAGCAGCATTCTCTCTGCCAGCAGCGTTGCCAAATGAATCTAAATTAGCATTTAACACTTCAACAAGTTCAGCTTGCTGACTAGCATTTGTTTTACTTCCTGCATATTTAACATCAATAGCACTATATGCGTTATCTAAATATTCCATTCTATCTCTTTCATATGCAGGTCTACTATCTAGCTGATTTCTTAATTGATTATCTCTTGCATTAACAGCAGCTTCGTAGTTTGCATTATCTCTAGTTATGTCATAATCTAAAAAAGCTGGTATGTCAGCTGGTATTGTATCACCTCTAGTTCCTCTAACATTAGGACCACTAGGAATATCTATGTTACCTCTAGTTCCTCTAACATTAGGACCACTAGGAATATCTATGCTACCTTTACTTCCTCTAGTATTAGGGCCTAGTGGTTGTGTACCTAAATCATCTTCCATGCTAAAAAAGTTACCTGTTACATCTTGATAAAAATCTTCACCTTCTACACCCTCAGGTCTAAATGGTGGAGTTGGTATGTCTATTTCATCAGCCTTAAAAAAACTTCTTTCTGGGCCAAGCTCTACTGGTATGCCATCTATGCCACCATATACAGGTTTATATTCTCTCCTAGTCTCAGGATTTAATATAGCATCTTGAATTATTTGTCTTGGGTCTCCTTCATCAAATATAGTAACACCACCAACTGTTCTGTTATTGTTTGCAGCATAGTCCATTATCTCAGCTGTTCTATCTCTTATACCTCTAGCTTCAAAATCATCCAAATATCTTTGCATGTCTGTTGGCACACGAGACATTCCTGCTTCTATATCAGCAGTATCATCCATAGTTGTACCACGCTGTGAAGTAAGTATACCTCTTTCTATATCAGCAGTATCATCCATAGCAGAAGCACCGGCAAAAAGATTATCTGGATATCCCATTCTATTACCCATAGCTGCATCTGCTGCTGCTTGATTAGCCATCATGCTGTTATCAGGAGTACCAGCAATATTACCAGCTACAGTATTTTGCTCATTAGCTGTAGCTTGTCCCGGACTAGGAAATAGTGTGCTAGGAGGTGGGTTGTTAGGTCCAAAGATTCCCATTTCATCTATTGTTTGTTGATATGTTAAATCTCCAGCAGAGTTAGGTGGTCTAGGTGTAATACCATTAAATGCAGGCATACTAACATCTGCACTTACTTCTGTAGGAGTTACTGGCTGTACACCCTCAGGTAATTCAACTGCTGGCATATTTATTGCAGCATCCGCAGGTCCTTGAGGCTCTTTAAATTGTCCTGCAAAATATGGATTAGCTATGTTAGCCGGTGAACCAAATATACTGTAGTCTGCACCATCTGTGCGTAATCCTTGTCCATAAGTATACTCAGCTAAACCACCCGGGCCAGCGTAGTTAAATAAAGACGAGTCATTGTATGCAGACAAATCCGGTGCATATACACTGCCTGAAGGTGTGCGAGAGGTAAACGGAAATGTACGAGTTCTTAATACAGGTGCTGATGGAACTGCACTAGCTACCGCAGTACCTCCACCACTTCTACCACTTGGGCTAATAGTAGTAGCTGGGTTTCTATTAATGTTAGAAGCGTTTCCTGTATTTCTTGTTAGGTTTTCTGCTGCATATCTTCTAAATCTATCATCTGCTGTATCAATTCCTGAAGGTGTTGGGCCTTTTTTAATAGTTATAACAGGCAAACTACTTACACCATCTAATTCATCGCCAAAACCTTGAACATCTCCGACACTTCCATATACTGAATCGTAGGGATTATCAAAATAACCTGACTCATAAACACCTGCTGGTGCCATTGTCATAAGACTACTGTCACCCAATCCCCAGTTTTCTTTTGTAAAATAATTACCGGGCTCTGTATTCCAAATCCCTACTTCTGGAGTTTCTATTCTGCTACCTACATCACTAAACCAATCTGTAACATTACCTGCAACATCTAATGCTTTATTTCCATAATCAGTAATTATTTCTCCATATGTTCTAGCCATTGTTACTCCTTAAAATAAACCATACAATGAAGCTAAAGTACCCATGTTTTCTAATGGAGTACGACCCGGAGTTGTGCTAACTTTCTGACCTGCTCCACCAACAAGACTTGCATAAGGAGTAATACCTGCTTGATATTGTTGCAGTTGTTGGTAAGGTAAGTTTTGCTCAAACTCTTGTTGAGCCATCGCATCTTGTATAAGTGATTGTTCTCTTTGTTGCTGTTGTTGACCAGATGCACCTAAAGCACCATAAGGTTGAAAACCTGCACCCATAAGACTTCCTGTCATACCTAATGTATTAGCCTGATGTCCTAATCCTTGACCGTATGCATTGCTATATATTTGTGCTGCTGCTTGGTTAGCTGCATCGGCAGCTCCTGCTATTGCATTACCCTCTGCAATACCTTGTCTTCCACCACCATAGCCACCTGACATAATAGCACCGCCTCTAATACTTGCTAAATTATCTTGAACACCTGCCATTGCTCTATCTGCTGCTGCTTGTGCCATATCATTTACATATGGGTTGTTAGCTACATCTAGCATGTTAGCACTAGTACCTTGCTGATATGCACTTAATGCAGGATTCATTATACTAGGAGCACCTTGAGTTGCAAAATCTCTAATGCCCTGCTGTGCTGTTAGTTGGTCTGGTGTAAACCCAGCTTGTGTTTGTCCAGTGTAATATTGTGGGGTGTTATTATTATATAAATTAGCAGCTTCTTTAAAACCGCTTTCTATATAAGGTATAGCAACATCCCAAGGGTCTGCATTTACTGAACTTTGATTGTCACCTTTAGACATTATTTATCTCCTTTGCAAATAATCTTGTTTGTTCTTTATAGTTAATATCCTTAAGCATCTTTCCCCATCCTTTACGACCAAATAGTTCTACATACTCACAGTTATTTTCTTTTCCAAATGCATTTAGGAGTGCATCTGCTTCATCTCTCCATGTTATAAATTCTTTTCCACCTAATAATAATACACATAATATGTTTTTCTGTGGATATTTGCTTATCTTTGTAACAAAAGCACCTTCTACTTCTGTACCTATTTTTACCCAGAGCTGCATATTCTTTGATTTACAAGCACTTTTTATGTCATTAATACTATACTCCCCTAAACCATGTTTCAATGCTGCAATCAAGTATTCTTCAACGAGAGGCCACCAAGCCTCTACACTCTCTCCCTTAATCCCTTCAATCATTGACTCACTTGTAATATATTTATAGTTGAACTAGATACTGCTGGTGCAAATGCTGATGCATTCTCATGCTCTAGCAATAAATCCGTATCATCCACTGCCCACATAGCTTGTAAATAATCTCCTGCACTTACGGTAAACATTACACTTTTAGCTAATACTTTCTTCTGCCCATTCTCGTGTGCTGTACTTACTATTCCAGAATTTGCAATGTTTACTCCGTTTACTCTAGGCCATATTTCTATTGTCTTTGTAGAAGCTGAACCAGATGACACTGTTACTACAAGAGTAATGTGATATGTACCAGCGTGTGTAAATTCTATCTTAGAAGTGTCACTTCCATTCAAAGAAATTCCCTGCTTAGGCCCTGTTAAATCCCAAGTAATTGGATAGGCAGTATTTATAGCTGCTGCTGTTTGGTCAACCGCACTTCCAAAGTTAGCAAAATCTCCTGCACCACTTCCACCAGTATATGCTCTCCAATCTGTACCATCAAAATAATAAAAGTTATTACCTTGACCCGGATTCCAGTTTGTACCATCAGCATACCTAAGGTCTCCCTCTCTTGGCTTAGGTGGTTCTACATTAGATACTTCTATATTTCCATCAGCTATGTTGCCTATTACAGCAGATATTTTGTCTAGCTCTGCTTGTAAGTAAGCTGGTATATCCTCTGGATTACTAGGTACTGGTGACTTAGTGTACCTTATACTCATACACCCCTACCTCTATTACCTGACGGACTCCAGTGTACTTCTAAGTTAGCTAATGACCATGTGTTTGCATCAGTAGACTCTGCCCTAATTCCTAAGTAATTTCCTGTAGCTCTTACCGGTATCTCTGAATGCACACCACTAGTAAATGTATACGGTCCTTTCCATGTCGTGCCTTCGTGTGGCATCATCTCTTGACCCACATAAAAATCTATAGAACCTGTACCGCTTATTCTTGGTACAATTTTCTGTATTGTCTTTGTTCCCGGATAACCTAAATTCATATGTTCTTTTTCTACATATGCTCTAAAGTTTGTACCTGCGTTTTGATTACTACCTAATACATATAATTTAGTAGAGCTTGTTGCTGCTAGTAGTAGTGTAGGTTTAAGTGGTGAATCCCAAGACTCACTGTCTGTGTCCCAGTCTCCTGACTCTGACCAGTCACTTGTACTCACTGTGTCTACAATGCCCCAAGAAATGTAACTTACATATGGTAAATCTCTCTTAGACCAGCTGTTGTTTCTAAAGTTATATACATAAGCAGTGTCTGCAAATGCATTTGTGTCATTAGTGTTAGATACAAAACATACCCACATCTCATTCTTTTCTCTGTCAGCAGCTACAAATGTTCTCGTCTTGTAGTCTGGGTGCATAGAGTTAAACAACTCATCTCTAATTTGTTGGTCTACGATTGACTGCTTAGTCTGTCCATCATGTATATATACATCATCCTCAGAGACCACAAAATGCTTATTATCGAAACTTTTTGCACAGTGCCTACCTAGGATACCAACATCATCAAAGAGTTGCCTAAATCCAAATATAGACTGCCCGCCTTCAAATGCCATAGACCATATTGAATCTTCTTTATATATAATATTAACGTCACCTAGTGGCAAACAATCTATTACATAACCATTAGACTGTGATAAATCTACATAGCCAGCATCTTTACTTGCATCTGCTGGGTCCCAAGTTGTAGGTACTGTACCACCCTCTGCTGGATGTGACCATTTAACTCTAAATGGGTAACGTGTGCCTGACTCTGTTGTGTCTAGTGCTACTAAGAATCTTTTAAAAGGCCTGATAACTTGACAGCTTGTGCTTGCTGGCCAGTTAGTAAGGTCTGCACAAGCAGATGAAGTTGAGCCTAACATTTGTGGGTCATCAACACCGTTGTTGAGTATAGCTACACCACCTAAGACTCCGCCATTCCATCCTTTATCAGCAGTAGCTGAATAATCACCGCCACTTGTGCGTGTTATGTCAGAGTGTGTTGTTGTAATTCCAGATGTGCTTACTCTGTATATTTTAGTTAGACTAGGGTAGAGCCAGTAATCAGTAGTTGTAGTGTTAAAAGGTAATAACCAGTAAGGTGCTACCGTGGGTGTACCAAATACTTGTTGTTGTCCTAATACCTTGGCAGTTTTGTCATTGTCAAATTGTATATTATTACCATCAGACCATTGCGTCTCTGGTAGTTCATACGAGTCAATGTCTCTATTAATACCTGTAGGATTTAATACTGTTATTTGTGCCGGCATTTATTAGCTCATGTTTAAACCATCAACAACTGCATACCAGTTAGCACCGTTGTCAATCGTTTCAAATGTAAGAATGTCTATTCCGCTTGTTGTTAGTGTAGGTGTAGTGCCACCAGCAAACTTAACGCTTGCAGGCCAAGGGTCTGCTACTGTACCACCATTAGTTAGTATTAATTTAAACTTGCCATATATACCAGAACTTGGTGCGTTAGTGATTGTAAATGCTCCACCACTTGCAAGTACAGCAGTCACTACGTTGCCTAATGTAAAGTTAATTGCAGTTGATGTGCTAACTGTGCCAATAGCATTAACAATCTCTGTTTGCTCTTGTGTCTTTAATTTCTTAGTTGTACCTACAGCATCAGCAGTTACCGTTCTTGAGGCTTCTACTGTACCTAGAGTTGGTACATCATTGTAGTTTAACTCTGTTGTTGTACCAGTATAACCATCTAATTTATTTAATTCTGTATGTGTGGATGTTACAGCACCAGTAATACTTGGGAATGTAGCTTTGACCGCAGACTTAACTAGTCTTATGTGGTCATCACCTTGACTCCTTGGGTCTGTGCCTGTAGGGTTTGTTGCTACTAACCCATCTATATATGTTGTCGATTCTAATGCCATGTTATTTTCCTTTAGCTAATTGAGCTCCAAAATAGAACTCTATAATCATAGTAGCCCAAGCAAATACTTCATCAAACTTGAGCACAGCACCTGCTTGTACAGTTACATACTCTATTGTGTCAGGTGTCAACTCAAATCCAAGTATGCTTGCTCCTTCTATTACAGTAGGTATTACTGTTGGTACATTAAAAAACACCGGAGCTACTTGTGTAAATATAATTAAAGCTAATATGACAAATATAATTACACGTCTGTTAAGTGCAGCCATTGGGCTTTCTTTGTCTGCTCTATCTCTTGCCATGTTAATAGAATCGTTACGCACTTGCAACGACTGTATCATTAGCTTTTGTTGTTCTTGTGCTGCTTGACTTTTTAATGCAAACAACTTAGCCACAAAACCTAGTGCTATTGGTGCTACATTAGTTAAAAATGCTATCATATTGTTAACCTCATTGCCTCTATAATCCCTACTTGCCCTATTATGTACCAAGCAAATGCACCAAAGACACCCCATTTAATTTGCATTAAAGAAGTATTAATCTTTTGTATACATAAATTAGTGTCATCAATCTTGCTAAACAGCTTTGCTATTTGGCCTGAGTGTTTGTCTAATTGTAATTGCATTCTACTAAGCTCATCATTCATTTTTTTTAAATCCTCTTTTCATATTAGCATAGGCTTTCTTGCTAATGGTAGATTTCTTTTTGCTTCTACTTGTGCCAGCTTTTTTCCTAGCGTTAATGTTTGCGTACAATCCTCGTCTAGCCATTACCACTTCACTTTGTTAGCCCAATAAGCAGCAGACATCTTACCTTTCTTAATATTCTTAGCGTGTCTTGCTTTAAATGATGCTGACCTTTTAGTAGCAGTTCTGTCACCAGAAACTCCTTGTTGTCCAAATCTAATAGTCTTAACTTTACCACCTTCCTTGGCTACAACAACGTGGCTTTTAGTTTTGTGACTAGGTGTACGCTTTGGTTTGTTGTATCCAGAGACCCCAGCTCTAGTTAGTCTTGAGTCTTTAGCCATTATTTTTTCTTCATATGTGGTCGTTTAGTCATAGCTTTTTTCTTACCAGTTTTTTTAACAGGTGGTCTACCTCTTTTACTTCCGTATGTTCCGGGTCCGTATGGCATATTATTTTCCTAGTTTGCTAATGGGTTGTCTAAGGCTCTTTGTAGTCTTGTGTTAAGTCTATCTTCTACTTCTTTAATCTTTCTATCCGTATCAGAATAAAGAGCATCTCTTCTTTGGTCAAACCTTGTGTCAGCGTTGTCAATCATTGTTGCTAAATTTTCTTTTTGTTTTTGCAACTTAGTTTCTACATCATTAACAATACTTTCAAGGTGTCTCATGTCTTCTCTAACATCCTTTTTTACTTCTTTCACATATGTAATCTGTTCATCAACATTTGCTTTAATCAAGTCTAGTTCTTCTTTAAACAAATCAATCTCTTTACTGACAAACTCCATATGTGTATTTACTGTAGACATATGTTCGTTTATAACTGCTAAGTCTTTTTCTATGCCTGACAAATCGGGTGCAATGTAAGAATCTATTTTGGCTTCCATGTCTAGGTATCTTTGGTACACTTCAAATCCGCCCCAAGCACCACCTAGTACTGTACCAATTAAAGGAATGATTAATAGTAACTTACTACCACCTACTTTAATCCCACCGTATTCTACTTCTGCCATTGCAAGTCCATTAATTTATTATGTAGTATTTCGTTAGCCAAACCGTTTCTTAATCCTCTTTGATTGTCTGGTATATCCTTGTCTAAATATATACCCTTGTCTTTATAAAACACACCATCAATAAGTAGTTGTGTGTTGTAGCTGTTGAATCCAGCATTAAAGTTTAAGAGTGCAAGTATTAGGCTTTGTAGTTTTTGTTGTTCCTCTAGTGATGCAGCTTCGCCCATTTCTACTGCAAGATTCTTTAGCTTGTTACCTATAATCTCACGCATCTTTTCTTTCTTACTAGCCTCTTTCTTTTTCTGTACTAGCTTGGGCTCTTCTACAACTTCTACTATCGCCTCTTGTTCTGGCTCTTCTTCTGTTTGTTCTTCTTGTACGGTGTCTTCTTCTGGCTCTGGCTCATCAAGTTCCTCTTCTATTGGTTCTTCTAAAGGTTCTTCTTCTAACTCTGGCTCTAGGAATTCTTCTAACTCTGCTTCTATTTCTTCTATTAATTCTTCCTGTGCTATCTCTTCAAACAAGTCTTCCATTTCTGGTATAGCTTCTTCTATTGTAGTAGCAATTAAAGTGTAATCATCCAACGGTTCTATTTCTATTACTTGAAAAACCTCTGGCTCTTCCAAGACGAATATTGATTCAATACTTTCCTCATCATCCTCCCAAACTTCTGGTACATCTTCCTCAACATATTCATCTATGTAAGCATCACTCCATCCATCACAACCGTAATCGTACAAAGGGTCCAATGCACATTGTTGATTATACACATTATCAGCATAGACTTGTGGGTAGTATAAACAACTGATATGACTGTCTGGTATTACACTGCATACGCTTTCTCCGCTTGCTATTTCTACTGGGTCTGCTTGTTGACTATCCCAGTATATTGCTCCATTCTGATTAGGTGCATTATAGAACCATTGTTCATATTCACCTGCACTTAAATCTCCAACTACACCTACTGTTACTCCGTGATTCTTTATGTGTACAGTTTCGTAATTAACTTCTATGTTACCCATTGGGTATATTGTCAAGTCAAATGTATTGCTTGTGTTTCTGTCGTAATACTCTGACAAATCTTTCCACATATACTTCTGGTATGTTTCATCACCTTGTGTATAAAATCTACCTATACCTGTGTCTATTAAATCTGTATGCCAAGGCATAATGGTGTAGTTAAATTTACTTCCTGTAAAGTTGTTTAAGTCTTGACCATCACAACATAAACCCCAGTCTTGAGGATTTGGCTCTAAGAAACCAACTACACCGTTGGAAAACATAAAACTTGTTACATACATATTTCCATAAAAAGGAAAGGTAAAGTCAAGAGGTACTTCCACCCAACCATCATCTGCTATCTGATGCTCAATTATCTCTGGGTCAGATAACGAGGATAGCGAGAAGCAACACACCCATAATGCCACCAACCAATTTCTCAAGGAATACTCCTCTGTTCATATTAGAAGCAGGTGGTTTAGGCGGAACCTTTTTAGGATTTAACCTCCACTCTGCTGTAGCTTCTTGTCCTATTAACCCTTCACCTGTTACAGGATTATTTATCGGGCAGGGAGTTCCTGCAAATTTCATTGCGTCGTATACCGACCTAGTTTGGCACATTAAAGCAACTGCTGCTACTTTCATACCCATATCATAGAGTACCTTCGCATTCTTTAATCTCATACAATTCTCATCTGAGTAAGCCTGTCCTGT
>Ga0222719_10000441_pt1 | contig 41228 bp, 40 predicted proteins | sample C33_34DmetaG_FD_165039 | JGI IMG/M metagenome (GOLD analysis project Ga0222719, IMG submission 165039) | Estuarine water microbial communities from San Francisco Bay, California, United States - C33_34D | ecosystem: Environmental > Aquatic > Marine > Unclassified | place: USA: California... | reverse complement strand
AGGAAGTGGCACTCCAGTGACTGGAATTATACCAATTACAACTCCTATATTTATAAAAGCATATATTGTTATACTAAATCCAAAACCAATAGACAATAATATTCCGAAAATGTCATTAGATTTTTTTGAGATTTGAACAGCTCTGTAAAAAATTATATAGTATGCTATCATTAATAAAATTCCTATAATAAAACCCATTTCTTCTCCAATTATTGCAAAAATAAAATCTGTATGAGTTTCTGGTAGATAAGAATATTTTTGAATGCTCTCTCCAATACCCATTCCTGCTAGTCCACCCTGCTTTAAACCAATCATTGCCTGACTTGATTGATAGCCTACTGCTACAGAGCTCGATGGATCAATAAAAGATAGAATTCTACCTAACGCATAATTTTTTTCATTTAAAATAAAAATTCCAATTGTACCAACAGAAAGAGCTCCAATTGTTGCTAGCTGCATTATAGAAGCTCCTCCAATGAATAACATCATAAAAGCAATCATTAACATGATTAAGGTTGTTGAATTATCAGGTTGAATAATTATCATTAAGGCAATAGGAGCTATTGCTGTAAGCGGAACAAATATACCTTTTACAAACTGATGCATATATTTGTAATTATTATCAATATAGCTAGCTAAAAATAAAATCATTGAAAAACGTGCTATATCAGATGTTTGAAAAGATATTGGACCTATGGATAGCCATCTACATGAATCTCCAGCACATCCTTGAAACTTTGTATAGACTAGCAATAAGAATGACAAAAAAAGTAAGTAAGTAGATAGAAATTGTAATTTTCTGTAGTTTATTTTTGTCAGAAAAATAAAAATAAAAAAAGCAGGGATAAGCTTCATCATCTGACTTGTTAAGAAATAAGTTCTTGATTCTCCGGCAGTGATTTCTAAAGATTTCACCCAACTTGCACTAAAAAGCATAAATAAGCCAAAAGAAATCATGGCTATAACGGTGAAAAATAAAAATCTATCTTGTTTTTGCTCTTTAATATTCATGCATAAAACCTTTCTACCATATTTTTAAAAACTGTTCCTCTTTCTTCAAAATTTTTGAATTGATCAAAACTTGAACAGGCAGGAGAAAGCAGAATAGTACTTTCTTTGCCTGCATACTTAATTGACATATTAACTGCATCTTTGAAATTCTCAATCATTTTAACATTCATTTGTTTTGACAGTGAATCACTTATAGATTGAGATGCTTTTCCATAAGCAATAACAGTTTTAATTTTATTTTTAAACTTTAGAATGCTTGAAAAATCTTCTTCTTTTGGTATACCGCCCATAATTAAAATGATACTATTATCTATTGATTTTATAGCTTTGACTGCTGAATCTATATTAGTTGATTTTGAATCATTTATAAAATCTATGCCATCTTTAGTTAGAAAATGTTCAAACCTGTGAGACAATCCTTTAAAATTCTTAATTATTTTAAATATATTATTATCACGGATTCCAACTTTTTTTGCAATTGTAGCAGCAGCTACAAAATTCGAAATATTATGCACTCCCTTAAGATTGCATTTGTCAATATCTAATGTATAATTTGAATTAACAGATTTTATTTTATTATTATCTAAATAAAAACTTCCATGTCCTTTTTTTAATGAAAATGCATAAACATTGCTATTATTAGAAGTAACACTTTTTTTAATTTTTTCATCATCAAAATTGTAGATACAATAGTTTGAATTTTCAAAAATTTTCATTTTGGTATTAAGATAATGCTCGAAAGAATCATATCTGTCCATATGGTCAACTGAAATATTCAATATTGCTGAAATTTCTTTTTTAAGAAAATTAGAGTGTTCCAATTGAAAACTTGATAATTCGATTATGCAAAAATCAAATTTACTTTCTTTGTACAACATATTTTCAAAAACAACTTTTGAAAATGGAATTCCGATATTGCCTGCTTTTAACACATTTAACTCACTATTTAAAATATCAAATATCAATGATACCGTGGTTGTTTTACCATTAGTTCCAGTTACGCAAATATTTTTAACATTTGAATGCAATGAAGCAAACTCAATCTCACTAATTATGGGAATATTTAGATTTGAAATCTTATTTATAATATCTATTCTATTTGGAATGCCTGGTGATTTTATTACTAAATCGCAATCTAAAAATCTATCAGAATGTTTACCTAACTCTACTTCAATATTCAATTGCTTAAGATCATGAACATATGGATGATTAATATCTAAATTTATATCAGATATAAACACGTTACAATTAAGGCTGCTGGCCAATTTTGCAGACCAATATCCACTTTTTCCTAAACCAATAATTCCAATTTTTTTACCATGAAAGTTCATCGGTTTTGTTTTCTTATGTATGCTGGAACTTCTAAATCAGCGCTTTGATCAAAATCATCAAATACTAAAGTTGGGCCATCATTTTCTTCTACGTAATCATCTTCTGAATGAATAGGACTTTGATTCTTTTGATTATATAAGGTGGTATTTCTAGAATCCATCAATTGATTTGTGTCATTATGAAATCTTCTTTTCTCAATTTCTTTTTTAACCTCAATTTCTTCAATAGGTCTTCTGTTAAATCCAGTTGCAATAACTGTTACTTTAAGCTCATCAACCATATTTTCATCAATAACACATCCAAAAATAAGGTGGACATCTTGGCCTGCTTCCTCATAGATTAATTTTGTTGCTGCATCCACTTCTCGCATAGTCATTTTTTTATTTCCTGTAACATTAACGAGTGCTGCTTTGGCACCTTTTATCGATTGATTATCTAGCAAAGGACTACAAATTGCCTGCTGTGCTGCAAGAACTGCTCTTTCTTCACCTCTAGCAGTTCCTGTTCCCATAACAGCATCTCCCATTCCACTCATAACCGTTTCAACATCGGCGAAATCAATATTTACATTTCCTTGCTTGTTAATTAAATCTGAAATACTCTGTGCAGCTTGCAATAATACCGAATCAGACTCAGAAAAGCCTTCCTCAAGCGTTGTATTGTAATCAATAACTGATAATAGTTTTTCATTAGGTATTACTATTAATGTATCACAAAAGTTCCTCATAGTTGATACGCCTTTTAGTGCTGCAGACATTTTTTTAGGACCTTCAAAATTAAAGGGAAGCGTAACAATACATACGGTTAAAATGCCTAATTCTTTGCAAATTTTTGCCACAACAGGCGCTGCTCCCGTTCCAGTTCCTCCTCCCATACCAGCAGTCACAAAAACAAGATCTGATCCAGCGACAATAGATGAAACAGCTTCTTTATCATGCATAATTGCCCTTCTTCCAACTTCTGGTTTTGCACCAGCACCAAGACCTTTTGTCAAATCTTTTCCAATTTGGATTTTAGTTTCTGCTGGATTATTATCAAGATCCTGAGCATCAGTGTTAATAGCTATAAACTCAACTCCATCCATTCCAGATGTAATCATTCTATTGATTGCATTACCTCCAGCGCCACCAACACCTAAAACCTTAATTCTTGCCTTCTGTGCTGCAAATTCGTCAAATTCAAATAACATAATCTCTCCTTATTCTTTTAGCTCTGCTTTTAAAATGCAGATTGATTTTTTTTCTACTTTTTTTCCAGGAGCAATGCTCTGGCTAACAATTAAACCTCTACCGCTAATCTGTGGCTTTATACCAATTTTTTTAAGAGTTGTGAATGCATCTCTTACTGTTTTTCCTATCAAATCTGGCATTTCAACATATTCTATCTTTGTTTGTAAATTTTTCTGAATCAATACAGGCTCATTTTTTTTAGTTTGATATTGTGATCTAGAATTTTTTATAGATTTATCAATGCTAATCACTCTATCCATTACAGATTTAAATACTGGAGCTGCAGACATAGAACCCCAGTGCATACTCTTAGAAGCATCTGCTCCATCTAGAACTATATAACATAGTAGTTGAGGATTATCTGCAGGAAAAAATCCAACAAAACTTGAAATAAATTCTTTATCTGAATATTGTCCGTTAACTATTTTTTTAGATGTTCCAGTTTTTCCAGCAACATCCCAGCCTTTAATTTCAGCTTTTTTACCGCTACCTTCTTTAACAGTATGAGAAAGCATTATTTTTAATTTTTCAGCATTAGACTGAGAAAGAACTCTTTTTTTTGCACTTCTTTGGTTTTTAATAATAGTATCATCATGTTTCTCAATTCTTTCAACTACATATGGCTTAAGTAAAAATCCTCCATTTGCTATTGCAGCATACGCCATTGCTATTTGAAGTGGTGTTGTTGAAATTTCATAGCCAAGAGGAATGCTATGCATTGATGATAAACTCCACTTTGAGGGATCTCTAAAAATTCCAGAAGCTTCTGATGTAGAATCAAATCCTGTTTTAATGCCAAAACCGAATTCTCTAGCTTGACTATACAAACTATTCTTTCCTAAACTTTCGGCAATTTTTATAGTACCTATATTACTTGAAAATGCAAGGATTTCTTTAACATTTAAAACATTATGCGGTTCAGAATCTTCAACCATTTTAATGTTATGAAAATTATAAGGCCCCTCAACATTATACTCATCCATCAAATCAATATTATTTTCTAAAGCTGCAGCCATCGTAACAATTTTAAAAGTAGAACCTGGCTCTATTAAATCGGTTACAAGTTTATTTTTTTGAAATTCTATCTCAAAATCATTCGGCGAATTAGGATTATAGTCAGGTAGATTAACCATAGATAATACTGCTCCGTTTTGTGGATTAATTATAATACCCATTGCTGCTGATGCTCCCGTATTTTCCATTTGCATTATAAGCTCATCACGTAAAATTGCTTGATATTCTTTATTTATTGACAATGTGATATTTGCACCATTTTTTGCATCCTCGCTTGGAAGAGTTGGATCTGATATTCGCAAACCCAAACCATTTCTTTTAGAAAGCTTGGACCCACTAATAGGCTCAAGATATTTATTATATTTTGATTCTAAGCCTGAAATTCCATAGTCATCAACATTTGTAAAACCTATAAGCTGAGATACAAGATTATCTTCTGGATAATATCTTTTATAACTCTTTCTTATGACAATTTCATTTGGGTATTTCTTTTGAAGGTTTTCACAATTTTTATTTGTTTTTCTTTCGAGTTCGATATAGTCTTTATTAGCACTATAAATTTTAAAGTAGCTGTCAATTGAGCTCCCTGTACAATTTGAAAGGTCTTTAAGTAAATCATCAATATTAAGTACTTTTTTTGGATGTACCCCTATACGATAAAAGGTAAGATTTTGAGTTAAACTTTCACCATTTGTATCATAAAAATTTCCCCTGAAACCTTTTACAGATTCTAATTTAATTCCTTGAGGATTATCCATTTTATTAATGATTTGAATATTAAATAACTTCACTCCAAATCCAATCCAAACTACCATAACAATAATATGGAGAAAGATAATTCTATTTTTAAATTTTAAATAATTTTTAGTCATTTACAGTCACAATAATTGTTTCGGGTTTACTTGGAACAAGACCAATTTCTTTTCCTTTTTTTGATATTACATCGGCCCTTTTTAATCTCTCAACAGCATTTCTTTTAACCTTAAATTCTTCATCAAGTTTAGCCAAAGTTTTTTTATTAAAATCAATACTAGACTGGGTTTTATCTACCTCAACAAAAGAAGCTAAATATACTGCAATAGTCATAACAATAATGCTAAACATAAATACCCATTTAAAATTTTCTCTTTTTTGCTTTTCAGCCTTACTTAATCTTCTCTTTTTAGCCAATTTTTTCCCCTACTCTCATTTTTGCACTTCTCGATCTTTTGTTGGTTTGTATTTCTTCATTAGTAGGAATTAATGGTTTTTTAAAAATTAACTTCATTGCTTTTTCATTTTTTAGGTCTTTTAACTTATGCTTAACAATTCGATCCTCAATAGAGTGATAGCTTATAACAACTAATCGTCCCCCAGGATTAAGCAAATCAGTAAAATCACTTAAAAAACTTTCTAAATGCTCGAGCTCTTTATTTGTTTCAATTCTTAAAGCTTGGAAAATTCTTGAATAGGTCTTAATTCGAAATCTGTAAGGAGTAACCTTGTCAATAATTGACGTGATTGATAAAACATTAATTTCAAAATCTGACTCTTTAATCATTTTAGCTATTCTATATGCGTTTCTTTCTTCCCCAAATTCTCTAAATATTCTTGTTAAATTTTTTAGGTCATACTTTTTAATGATTTCATCTGCTGTATTACTATCTATTTCCTTATCAAATCTCATATCAAGATCAGAACTATGTTTATGAGAAAATCCTCTTTGATTATTTTCTAATTGAAATGATGAAAGACCTAAATCTAGCAAAATACCATCTACGGCTTTAATATCTAATTCTATGAGAATATTCTTTAAATTTTGATAACTATCATGAAATAATTTATAGTTATTATAACCAGAGAGACGTTTATTGGCTAAATCAATCGATTCGCTATCTCTATCTATTCCTAATAAAAATCCAGAATCAATTTGTTTTAAAATTTCTTCGGAATGCCCTCCAAGACCTAATGTTCCATCAACATATATTCCATTATTTTTAATATTTAAGTTTTCTAATGACTCCATCAACATAACAGGTAAATGTCTGCTTTGTGTTGATGGCTGTGAATTCATCAGATATTCACTCTTTCTGAAAGTTGATCGTAGGATTGATCATCGACTTTTTCAGTTTTATCTATTTTCTGCAATAATGTAGAATTCCAAACCTCAATTTTGTTTAATACGCCAATTATTGTTATGTCTTTTTTGATAGAAGCATAGTCAATCAATGATTGAGGCAAGACAAATCTTCCTTGCTTATCAAACTTTAAAATATTTGCATGTCGTAAATGATTTCTTAAAAAAATTCTATTTGTCTTCGATAAAGAGGAAAGTTGTTGTAATTCATTTTGTATTTTTTTCCATTCTGTAATTGGATAAATCCATGCACAATTATCAACACCTCTAGTTATAACAAATGTCTTTTTATCCTTACTTGAAAATTGTTTTCTTAGGGCTGCAGGAATATTGATTCTGTTCTTAGAATCAATATTAAACGTGTACTGTCCTGTAAATGTATATTGGCTACTCATAACTAAATAAGGGATTTTAACCCACTATTAACCACTTATCTTACGATATAGTGCGAGTTTATGTCAATAAAATTGTGCAATAAATGAAAATAATTTTTGAATATTATTTTTTAGGCAAATACTTGACAACAGTCAAGGTGTAAGGATTGGCATCTAAAATGATTTCTATAGGAAAGTCATTTATTATGTTTTGAGAAAAATCTCTGTAATAATCGTCTGAAAAAAAGATTAATTCAAAATCTATTGTATTAGCTACTAAAAAGGATTTTGACTCACCATTCCATATTTCTGTAAATGAATTTGATTGAGTATTCATTGTTTCTTCAAAAATAAAAAATTCTTTTCCGGAAAAACTATCATAATAATTGATGTAATTTTCATTTTCAGACTGAAAACGAATTGTTATTGGAAAATCTATATTATCAATTGAAATAACCTCTTCGCTTCTTTCTACATAATATTCAATTAAATTAGATTTTTTAATTCTGAGCTCGTTTTCAAGATCAGATTGTGACAATTCATTATTTGAATTGAGTGAAAAGCTTAGCAATAAAACCAGTGCAAAAAAACCCATACCCATCAAAATACTAGAATTGAATAAATTTTCGCTGTTTAAATTATTAAATAAATTAAATCTTTTTTCCTCTGAATCAGGAACAAATTTTAAATTTTTTGAAGATGTTTTTTGATTTAAAAAACTATTTAGCTCATCTAATGCTTCTTCAATATCAACTCCAATCTCATTAATGTAAGCTTTGAAAAATAATTTTACATACACTCCTGGTATTTCTGCAAATTTTCCTTTTTCGATATATTGAAGGTACTTTATATCAATTTTAGTTCTTTTAGAGACATCTGAAAGATCAATATTATTATCGATTCTAAATTTTTTATATTTATTATAAAAAATCATATCTTATCAACCACCCTTTTTATTTTACTTTTTAAAAATTTTTGCTCTGGGAAACCTACGATATTATTGTAACATCCGTCAATATTTTTAATAAAATACTCTTTCGCATCTTCAACATTATAAGAACCTGCCTTATCCATAACATTAAAATTTTTAATATAGTTTTGAATGGTATTATCATTTAAAGATTTAAATGAAACTTTAGTGCTATCAAAAATAGTTATTTGATTTTCCAGAAAAGTTAAAGACAGTGCGCTTATTACAAAATGATGTTTACCTGAAAGCAACTTTAATGTTTTTATTGCATCAAGATTTGATTTAGGTTTTCCTATAATTTGATTTTCAAATTCAATTATCGTATCTCCTGAGAGTATATAATCATTAGGATATTTTTGATGAACTTTTAATCCTTTTCTCATTGAAACGTCTATCACATAATCTATGGGATTCAAATTATTAAAATTATTCTCATCAATATTTGGTACTTGAATTTGAAAACTGTATCCTAACTTTTGTAGAATTTTCTTTCGTCTTGGAGAACTAGATGCTAATATTATACCCATAAAATCATTTTTTTATGGCTAAATTTAAACAATAAAGAGTAAAAATGAATCAGACAGATCTAATAAAAAAAATTTATGCTAATTATATTCAAAAAATTGGTGATGCAAGATCATTTTTTGACAGGCCATTAACCTATACTGAAAAAATACTTTTTTCTCACTTATCTGAAAATCTTACTTCCGTTCCAAGCAGAACAAAAACATTTTGTACATTAAAGCCAGATAGAGTTGCCATGCAAGATGCAACTGCGCAAATGGCTTTATTACAATTTATAAATTCTGGAATGCAAACTACAGCAGTTCCAACTACTGTTCACTGCGATCATTTGATTACAGCAATTACCGGTGCAGATGATGACTTGAGCAATGCTCTGATAACGAACAAAGAAGTTTATGATTTTCTAATGTCAGTTTGTGCCAAATATGGGATAGGTTTTTGGAAACCTGGAGCTGGAATTATCCACCAAACAATTTTAGAAAACTATGCTATTCCAGGAGCAATGATGATAGGAACTGACTCTCATACTCCAAACGCAGGCGGGCTTGGAATGATTGCAATAGGTGTAGGTGGAGCTGACGCAGTTGATGTAATGACTGATTCTCCTTGGGAAGTAAACTGGCCTGGTATTATTGGCGTTAAACTAACAGGAAAATTGAGCGATTGGTCTTCTCCAAAAGATATTATTCTAAAACTTGCAGGTATATTAACTGTTAAAGGTGGCACTGGTAAAATAATAGAATACTTCGGAGAAGGAACTAAAAATATCAGCTGTACAGGAAAAGCAACGATTACTAATATGGGAGCCGAAGTAGGTGCTACTACCTCTCTCTTTCCGTATGATAGAAAAATGTATGAATACTTATCGGCAACAAATCGAAAAGATATCGCTGACTTAGCTGAAAATATCAAAGAACATTTAAAAGCGGATGATGATGTTCATTCAAATCCAGAAAACTATTATGATGAAGTAATTGAAATTAATTTATCTGAACTAGAACCTCATATTGTTGGTCCATACAGCCCTGATTTATCGAGAAAAATCTCAGAAATTCCTTCGGCCATAACTGATAATAATTATGATGATGACCTTAAAGTTGGACTAATTGGTAGTTGTACTAATTCATCTTATGAAGACATTGAAAGAGCTGCCCATGTGGCTAAACAAGCTCTTAGCGTTGGATTGAAAGCAAAATCAGAGTTCTATATTACTCCAGGTTCAAACCAAATTAAAGCAACCATGGAAAGAGATGGATATACTAAAATTTTTGAAGAACTTGGAGGAAAAGTTTTAGCAAATGCTTGTGGTCCTTGCATTGGGCAATGGAAAAGGTCAGACATAAATGAAGGTGAAAAAAATACTATTATTACTTCTTTTAATCGAAATTTTGCAAAAAGAAATGATGGAAATGCTGCAACTGAATCCTTTGTTGCAAGTCCAGAAATAGTAACTGCTTTAACAATAGCTGGAAAATTAAGCTTTAATCCAACTACAGATAAAATCTCTCTTAGCGATGGAAGTAGTTTTAGTTTCAAGTCACCAACTGGATCTGAATTACCTGATATGGGATTTGAAGAAATTGGTAGTGATGATTTTTTAAAAGCTGAATTGAGACCTAATACTCAAGTCGTTATTAATCCAGATAGTGAAAGATTGCAAGTGCTTACTCCTTTCTCAGCTTGGGACAATAATGAAATGGAAGACTTAAAAATTCTGCTTAAAGCGAAAGGAAAATGCACTACAGATCATGTATCTCCTGCTGGTCCTTGGCTCAAATATAGAGGGCATCTTGAAAATATTTCTCAAAATATGTACTCAGGTGCTCTGAATGCATTTACCAAATCCAATGGAGAAGCAATTAATTTAATTTCTGGCGAAACTGAAAATATTTATGAAGTATCAAAAGCTTATAAAGAAAATAACATAAATTGGGTCGCTATTGCTGATGAAAACTATGGAGAAGGATCTAGTAGAGAACATGCAGCAATGGAGCCAAGATTTATGGGTTGTAAAATTGTTCTAGCTAAAAGCTTTGCAAGAATCGCTCAAACAAACTTAAAGAAACAAGGAATTATTCCAATTATTTTCAAAAATAAAAATGACTATGATAAGATTGACGCTAATGATACTATTTCCACATTAAACCTTAAAGAATTTGATAGTGAAACAAATTTAAAACTAAGCTTGAATAAACCAGATGGGTCATCATTTATTATTGAAACTATACATACGTACTCTAAAAATCAAATTGGATGGTTTAAAGCTGGATCAGCACTAAACTTAATTGCTAAAAAATCACATTGAATATTAATGAAATAAATAAAAATTGGGATTTTATCATTGGTTTAGAAATCCATGTTCAACTTGAGACTATTTCAAAAATTTTCAGCGATTGTTCCTATGATTACGATCAAACACCTAATAGCCTAACATGTCCAACTTCTATTGGATTACCAGGAGCGCTCCCAAATATCAATCAATCAGCAATTGAATCTGCGATTAAGTTTGGAAAAGCCGTAAATGGAAAAATTAGTAAGAAATTCACTTTTGCAAGAAAGCATTATTTTTATCCTGATCTACCTAAAGGCTATCAAATATCTCAATTTGATCAACCGATAGTTACTGGTGGATCTGTTCCTATTTGGTGGAATGAAAAAAAATACAATATTGACTTAACAAGAGCACACCTCGAAGAAGATGCTGGAAAATCTTTTCATAATTCAAAAGATAATATCAGTAATCTAGACTATAACAGAAGCGGTGCTGCTTTAATTGAAATAGTTACAGAACCAGTTATAATACATCCAGAACAAGCAAAAATTTTTATGCAAAGAGTAAAACAAATAATTAACTACATCAATATTTCAAATGCTGAAATGGAAAAAGGGAAACTAAGATGTGATGCCAATATTTCTTTATCTAAAAAAGGAAGTGGAAAATTTGGAATTAAAACTGAAATTAAAAATATCAACTCTTTCAAAAATGTTCAAAAAGCAATTGAATCAGAAATTTTTAGACAAAACGATTTATTAAGCAATGGTAAAAAAGTTGAACAAGCAACTTTAACATGGAATAATGATAAAAACGTTGCAGAAATAATGCGCTTAAAAGAAAACGCTGATGATTATAGATATTTTAATGACCCTGACCTGCCTCCAATCGATTTAGATAAATCTCTTGTCGATAAAATTATGTCAGAAGTAACAATTCTCCCATTTGAGTACGAAAATAAATGGATTGTTGATTATAAATTATCATTAACTGAAGCAACTGTTCTTTCAACTACAAAAAAAATAGCAAAATATTTTGAGAGTGTTGTTGATTCAGGCGTAGCTGCAAAAAAAGCAAGTGCTTGGATTTCAACTGAACTTTTTAGGTTGTTCAATGAAGAAAATCTTGATTTCAATTCTGAAAAAGTTTCGTCATATGATCTCATTAAAATTATTGAACTCGTTGAAAATGACAAAATAACGCAGAATTCTGGGAAAGAAATTTTAAGAAAAATTTTTGAAAATGGTGTAAGTGTTGAAGAAATCTTACAAAGTGGAAATTTTGAGATATCTAATGTTGATATTGGCTCTATTGTAGACTCAATTTTATCTCAATGTAGTGATGAAGTATCTAGGTTTAAAGACGGCGAAGAGAAACTAATGGGGTTTTTTATTGGTCAAATTAATAGAGAAACCAAAGGTAAAATCAGTCATAAAATAATTATTGATGAATTAACTAAAAAACTGAATAATTAAAATTTTCTACCTTCTGCAATTAGATTTTTGATTACTGAATCAATTCCTTTCTTATCAATAATCTTTAATCCTTTAGCAGATACTTTAAGCGTAACTTTCTTATTTAAACTTTCTACCCAGAAAGTTTTTTTCTGAAGATTAATATCAAATCTTCTTCTAGTTTTATTGTTAGCATGACTAACATTATTGCCATACATAACTTTTTTACCTGTTACTTCACAAACTCTTGACATTTTTTAACCTTTTATGTTTAAGTTCAAATTGAACTGGGGAAATTTAAACCAATAATCGAACCGAACAAACAAAAAGTATATGTTTGATATAAATAAAAAAATTCAAATTGGAAACTTAAAATTAGGCTTTCCATTCTTTTTGGCTCCCATGGCAGGAGTAACAGACTACGCATTTAGAGTGATAGCTAAAGAATTTGGTGCAGGCGTTGTATACTCAGAGTTTGTATCAGCCCATGGAATAATTAGAAAAAATGAAAAAACCTTAAATATGATTAAGTTTTCTGAATTTGAAAGACCTATTGGAATACAAATTTTTGGTGATACTCCTGAGGTTATGGAAAATGCGGCGAGGGTTGTTTATGAAAAATTTAAACCAGACCTGATAGACATCAATTATGGATGTCCTGTTCCAAAAGTAACAAAAAAAGGTGCTGGATCTGCTGCTTTAAAAGATTTATGTCTCATGGAAGATATTACCGAAGCAGTTGTAAAAGCAGTAGATATTCCAGTTACAGTGAAAATGCGAGCAGGTTGGAATTCAGAAAATATTGTTAGTACCCAAGCAGGAATAAATCTAGAAAAAATTGGAATTAAAGCTATTACTCTTCATCCTAGAACAACTGTACAAATGTATAAAGGAAGTGCAAACTGGGATTTAATAAAAGAATTGAAAGATAACGTTAAAATACCTGTTATTGGTAATGGGGATATTAAGAGCATTGATGATATAAATAAAATGTTTACTCAAACTAATTGTGATGGTATTATGATTGGAAGAGCTGCATTAGGCAATCCATGGTTTTTTACTCAAATTAAAAAATATATCAACAATGAAGATTTTAACGAAATAAGTCTTGAAGAAAGACTTGAGATATGTCAGAAACATTTAGAGCTATTAGTTCAAATCCACGGAGAAATTGTAGGATCAAATAATATGAAAAAACACTTTGCATGGTATTTTAAAGGATTTAAAGGTGCCTCTTTTTTTCGAAAAAAATTTGTTTTGGCAAAGAATTATTCTGAAATGAAGGATATTTTGTATAATATTAGGCACTAAAAAATAAAGGAAAAATTATGGATAAAAATTTTAGAGCAATTAATGAACCTATTATCGATTTTGAGCCAGGCTCAGAACACCGAAGACTTCTGATTGAAGAAATTAAAAGACAATCATCAAGACAAAAAGATATACCTATTATTATTCATGGAAAAGAAATCAGAACTGGTAATACTCAGCCTTGTACAAAGCCTCATGATCATGGCTATGTTTTAGGGCATTATCATGAAGCTGGTCCTGAAGAAATACAAATGGCCATAGATTCATCTCTAGAAGCATGGAAAACTTGGTCAAATAGTCCTTTAGAATACAGAGCAGAAATATTTAAAAAGGTTGCTGATTTAGTTGCTGGTAAATATCGCTATAAAATCAATGCTGCTGCAATGCTTGATATTGGAAAAAGTGTCTTTCAAGCTGAAGTGGATGCATCATGTGAATTAGTTGACTTTCTTAATTTTAACATTGAATTCTCCTACAAAATGCAAGAGTCTTTTACTCCCATCTCCCCTGATGGAATGAAAAATGAATTAGAATTTAGGCCTCTTGAAGGATTTGTTTTTGCAATTGCTCCATTCAATTTCTTTAGTATTGGAGGTAATTTAGCAATTTCTCCTGCAATTGTAGGAAATACTGTTCTTTGGAAACCTGCTCCCAGTGCAGTTTATTCTTCCTATATCATAATGGAGCTTTATAAGGAAGCAGGTCTTCCCGATGGAGTTATTAATTTCATTCCTGGCGATGGACCAAAAATTGGAGATCAAGTATTGAGTCATAGAGATTTGGCAGGTGTTCACTTCACTGGATCAACAAAAACTTTTAAACATCTTTGGAAAAAAGTATCTGATAACTTAGATACATATAAAAGTTATCCAAAGGTTGTAGGAGAAACTGGTGGTAAAGATTTTTGCATAGCACATGAATCAGCAAATATACAAGGTTTGGTTACTGCCATGGTTAGAGGAGCTTTTGAATATCAAGGACAAAAATGTTCAGCAATGTCAAGAGCCTATCTGCCACAATCAAAGTGGGCAGAAATCAAAGAAAAACTATTAAATGAAGTTTCAACAATTGATGTTGGTCCACCAGAAGATTTCAAAAACTTTGTAAATGCAGTTATTGATGAACCAGCATTTGATAGAATATCGTCCTATCTTGATTATGCAAAACAGAGTGAAGATTGCGAAGTTTTATGTGGTGGTGGCTATGATAAATCAAATGGTTATTTTGTCGAACCGACAATCATTTTGGCAAAAGATCCTCACTTTAAAACACTTGAGGAAGAAATCTTTGGTCCAGTTTTAACAATATTTGTATATGAAAATGAAAAATGGGATGAAACATTAGAGTTAATTGATAATACATCTCCATATGCATTGACAGGATGTGTTTTTTCAGAAGATAGAGATATTGTTAATGAGGTTAGATCAAAATTAAGGTTTTCTGCTGGAAATTTCTATGTAAACGATAAACCTACTGGTGCAGTTGTTGGCCAACAACCTTTTGGTGGTAGTCGTGCTTCAGGTACTAATGATAAAGGCGGCTCAATGCTTAATCTGCTAAGATGGACATCACCGCGAACAATTAAAGAAACTTTTGATCCTCCTCAGAACTATAAGTACCCTTACATGGATAAAGAGTAAATGAAGATACACGAATTTCAAGCAAAAGAAATTTTAGCAAGTTACAATGTTCCTATTCAAAGAGGTTATGTTGTAAGCGATGTCAATAATATTGAAAAAATAATTAGTAAAGTTCAATCTGATTTTCAATCAAATGCGGTTGTAGTTAAAGCTCAAATTCATGCTGGAGGTCGAGGAAAAGGTGGTGGAGTTAAATTTTGCTCAACAACAGAAAAAGCTTCTGAAGCTGCTAATGAAATCTTAGGAATGAATCTAATAACACATCAAACTGGAGAAGCCGGAAAACGTGTAAATCAAATTTTGATTACCGAGGCACTTGATATCAAAAAAGAATTTTACTTTGCTCTGATGTATGATAGATCAAAAAATGCTGACGTGTTTATTGTTTCTACAGAAGGCGGAGTTGACATTGAAGAAGTTGCAGAGAAAAGTCCCGAAAAGATAATAAAAGCCTGGATAAAAGATGATACTTATCCTCTAGCTGATGCAGTAAATATAGTAATAAATGCTTTGGACCTTTCCTCTTATAAAAATGCATCTGAAATATTTTCTAATATTTATAAATGCTACTCCCAATCTGATTGTAATTTGTTAGAAATAAACCCATTGGTACTTACTGAGGATGAAAAAATTATTGCATTAGATGCAAAAGTCGATATTGACTCAAATGCACTTTTCAGACAAGAAAAAATTGCATCTTATCATGATGAATCAGAAGAAGATCCTCTTGAATTAAAAGCTTCGGAATATGGATTAAACTATATCAAGCTAGATGGAAATGTTGGGTGTATGGTAAATGGTGCTGGACTTGCTATGGCAACAATGGATATCGTCAAACATCACGGTGGAGGACCTGCTAACTTTCTTGATGTAGGTGGTGCAGCTAACGTTGATACCATCAAAAATGGATTTAAAATTATCTTATCTGATCCAAATGTTAAATCAATCCTAATCAATATTTTTGGCGGGATTGTACGTTGTGACAGAGTTGCTAATGGCGTAATTCAAGCAGTTAAAGAACTTAATTTAAATGTAGGTGTAGTCGTTAGACTTCAAGGAACAAATGCAAAACTAGCTAAAGAAATATTAGACAAATCTGATATTGATCTTGTCAGCGCTGAAACAATAGATGATGCTGCTAAAAAAGCCGTTGGGATGGTCTTATAAATGTCGATACTATTAAATAAAGATACAAAAATTTTAGTTCAAGGTATCACTGGATCTGAAGGCTTATTTCATACTGTTCAGATGCTAGATTATGGATCAAAAGTTGTTTGTGGAGTTACTCCAGGAAAAGGTGGTGAAACTGTAACAGAAAACAATCTTCCGGTTTTTAATAGCATTGCTGATGCAAAAGAAAAATTTGAAATTGATGCGAGCGCAATCTTTGTTCCTCCAAGATTTGCTGCAAAAGCAATACTTGAAGCAATTGAAGGAAATATTAAATTGATTGTATGTATTTCTGAGGGAATACCAATTAATGATATGAAAAAAGTTCAAAATGCTTTAGATAAATCTGATAGTATCTTGATTGGACCTAATTGTCCAGGGCTTATTACTGCTGAAGAATCAAAAATTGGAATAACTCCGGGTTTTATATGTAAAAAAGGATCTATTGGAATTTTATCTAGATCAGGAACTTTAACATATGAGGCAATAGATCAAATTGTAAATGTTGGTCTAGGTATGACTACGGCTATTGGAATAGGAGGAGATCCTATAATCGGTTCAAGCATGATTGATATTTTAAAGCATTTTGCAAATGATAATGACACAAAAGGCGTAGTTATGATTGGAGAGATCGGCGGCAATATGGAAAATGAAGCTGCTAGATGGATTAAAGAAAACTTTGATAAACCAGTAGTTTCATTCATTGCTGGACAAACTGCCCCAAAAGGAAAACGAATGGGCCATGCAGGAGCAATAATATCTGAAGGATCTGAAACAGCAGAAGCCAAAATAGAAATTTTAAAAGAATGTGGAATTTCAGTTGCTAAAACAGTATCTGAAATTGGAGAAACAATGATAAAACTTATAGAGGAATAATGAAAAATACACTAGCCATAATTAAACCTGATGCAATGCAAAAAGGTTCAAAAGAAGATATTAGAAAAGATATCATGGATAATGGATTTAAAATTGTTGAGGAAAAAACGATTCATATGTCAGAAAAGCAAGCTCAAGGATTTTATGATATTCATAAGGATAAACCTTTTTTTGGAGAACTGGTAGAGTTTATGACTTCTTATAAATCGCATATTATGAAACTTGAAAAAGAAAATGCAGTTTCTGAATGGAGAAATTTAATGGGGGCAACCGATTCAACAAAAGCAGAACCTGGAACAATTCGAGCTAAGTATGGTACAGACATTTCTATGAATGCAACTCATGGTTCTGACAGCGATGAAAATGCTGAAAAAGAAATTAGTTTCTTTTTTTAATTAGATGATTAAAATAAATAAATTTTTTATTCCAATTCTTATCTTGTCTCCTCTTTTTTCACAAGAGGTTTCAAATGACTGGTTGAATTATACAATCAATGAACCAAATACGAAATCTGTTGAACAAATTTCATCGGTTGATGATATTGAATTTTATTATACTATTCAAATATCAGTAAAAAAATCATTCGATGAAGCTATGGAGGTTTTAAAACTACTTAATGAAAATGATATTGATGCTTTTATTCAAAAAAATGATGTTAGCTCAGATTTTAAATACAGAGTGAGATATGGAAACTTTTCCAAAAAAGAAGATGCAATAAAAATTGCGGAATATATCAATATTACTCTTGGTTATGAATGTTGGATAGATAAAAATGAATTATAAAAAATATTTCACAAGAAAGATTAATTTGATTATATTGCCTCCTAGTTAAGGAAAAATATGTTACCTAAAAGAAGACAGTCAAAAACAAGATCAAAAAAGAGGAGAACTCATTATAAGTCTTCCCTTGTACATACAGTAAAGTGCAAGAATACAGGCGTTGAGCATCTTCCTCATCATGCGTACTATCATGATGGTATTCTTTACTATAAAGGAAAACCAGTAGATCAAAACTAATGAAGAGTTGTTTCATTTTCTCAGGGCAGGGATCTCACCGACCTGGAATGAGTGCAAATCTTTATAAAAATTCTAGTCTAGCTAAAGAAAGAATAGAATTATCTAATAAAATATTAGGCTATAGTATTGCTGATATTATGTTTTCTTCAGACGAAGAGAAATTAAGAAATACACAATATGCGCAAGTAGCTATCTATATTCACTCAACGATAATCTTTGATTTGCTAAGTAATAAATATAATCTTTCTATTGTTGCTGGACACAGTCTTGGTGAATTTTCTGCTCTTTATGCTAATAAGTCATACAACTTTGAAACAGGATTAAAAATTGTAGCAGTTAGAGCTAAAGCTATGGCTGAATGTGAACAACAAAACTTAGGTAAAATGAGTGCAGTACTTGGTTCATCTGAAGAAGCAATAGAAACAATATGTAAAAAAGCAGGTTGTCAGATAGCAAATATTAACTCCGAATCGCAAATAGTAATATCAGGAAGTGACAGCTCTATAACTTATGCTACTGAAATGTTAAAAAAAATTGGATCAAAAGCAATCCCGTTAAAAGTAAGTGGTGCATTTCATTCAAAGCTGATGTCTGAAGCAAAGCCAGCTCTTTATAATACTATTCATGATTCGACTTTTAAAAAGCCTATTTGTCCAATTGTATCGAATTATGATGGAATTGCAAGATCGGAAGTAAATGATATTAAAAATGTGCTTATTCAACAAATTGATAATCCAGTTCAATGGCTAAAAAGTGTTCATAAGTTAAAAGAAATCAGTTCAAATTTTATTGAAATTGGACCAAAAAAAGTTTTAGGAAATATTATTAAAAAAATTGATGATTCATTAACAATTACAAATTATAATTGTTATGAAGATTTATAAAAAGACTTATGCTAAACTTTACAACTAAAACAGCTATTGTAACTGGCGGATCTAGAGGGATTGGAAAAGAAATTTCTGAAATTCTTGCTTCGAATAATTATAATGTAATTGCAGTGGCAACTAGTGAGCAATCATTGGACTCAATTAGAGATATAAAAAATATTCATCCCTTCTGTTGTGATATTTCTGATAAGCAATCAATTGAGAAACTATATAACTATATATCTGATACTTTTGGTTATGCAGATGTGCTAATTAATAATGCAGGCATTCATATGGACAATATATTATTAAGAATGAAATCAGAAGAATGGACAAAAGTAATGGATGTTAATTTAAATGGTCCATTTCATTTGACGAAAGCAGTATTAAAAGATATGGTAAAAAACAAATGTGGAAGAATTATAAATATTTCATCTATTTCTGGAACTGATGGTAATAAAGGTCAAGGAAATTATGCTGCATCTAAGGGAGGACTTTTAGCTTTAACAAAATCTTTGGCAAAAGAAGTTGGTAGAAGAAATATTACAGTTAATTGTATAGCACCTGGTTTAATTGAAACAGATATGACTGCTCATCTTTCAGATACAGTTAAAAAAGGATATTTAGATAGAATACCTTTGAAACGACTTGGAAAACCCAAAGATATTGGACAAATGATTTTATTTTTATGTTCCAATGAAGCCAGTTATATTACAGGGCAAACATTTTATATTGACGGTGGAATGTCATTAAATTAATAAGGAGATGTTAATTATGTCATTAAATGAAAAAGTAACAAATATTATAGTAGACAAATTAAGTGTAGAAGAATCCAGAGTAGTTCCAGAGGCAAGCTTTCTTGATGACCTTGGAGCAGATTCTTTAGACACTGTAGAACTAATTATGGAATTTGAAGAAGAGTTTGATTTAGAAATTCCCGATGAAGATGCAGAAAAAATTACTACTGTTGGTGCTGCTCTAGAATATATCAATAACCACAAAAAATAATTTTGAAAAAAAGAGTTGTTATTACAGGAGATGGTTCAATTTCTCCTCTTGGTCTTGATTCAAAATCGCTTTGGAAAAATCTATTAAAGGGTCAATCTGGTGTAGACCTCATTCAACAATTTGATACAGAAAAATTTTCAGTTAAAATTGCAGGAGAGGTCAAAAATTTTGATCCTTTCAACTTTTTTGATTCTAAAGAAGTTAAAAAACTAGATCGTTTTACCATGTTTGGATTAATAGCTGCGAAACAAGCGATTGATGAAGCAAACTATTTATCATCTGATGTTGGAGTTATCGTTGGTACTGGCGTTGGTGGAATGCACACTTTAGAGGAAGAGTTTAGTAAATATATCAAGAAAGGTCAGCGAGGAGTTTCCCCTTTTTATGTTCCTAAAATGATTCCAAATATTGCCGGTGGTCAGATTGCAATCAAAAACAATCTTACAGGCTTAAATTTTTCAATGTCAACTGCATGCTCTTCAGCGACAGACGCAATAGGAATGGCATATAGATTAATTTCAGATGGACATATAAACGCTATAGTTTGCGGAGGTGCAGAAGGAAGTATTACCCCTTTAACACTATCAGGATTTGCAAATATGAAAGCTTTATCAAAAAATAATGATAATCCTTCTAAAGCTTCAAAACCATTTGATAAAGAAAGAGATGGATTCATTCTATCAGAAGGAGCTGGAATGCTTTTTCTTGAAAATTTAGATTCAGCACAAACTAGAGGTGCTAACATTCTTGGAGAAATTATTGGGTATGGTATTACAAATGATGCCTATCATATGACTCAACCGCACAACCAAAGCACTGGAGCTATTAATGCAATAAAAATGGCCATTAAAGAAGCAAATATAAAGGTTGAAGATATTGATTATATTAATGCTCATGGTACGTCTACCTATTTTAATGATATGCTTGAAACACAAGCAATTAACAACGTATTTGGAAGTTATGCGAAGAACGTTTCTATTAGTTCAACAAAATCTATGACAGGACATTTATTAGGCGCTGCTGGCGCTGTTGAGGCAATAGCTTGTATAAATGCTATTAAATCTAATAAAGTTCCTCCTACGATCAATTATAGCGTTCCTGATCCGGAATGCAATTTAAATTATACGCCAAATATATCTATTGATAAAAATATAAAAATTGCGATGAGTAATTCATTTGGATTTGGAGGACATAATTCAGTAATTATTCTTAAGAAATTTTCTTCTTAAGTAGATCAATAGACTTTACAGAATTAATATCAACATTATTTAATTCACCGCACCAATAGCTTAACCAGTCAATGTAATTAATTAAGAAAAAAAGAGATGTGAGATTTTTTGGCACATTGTCGGGAACTGTCAAATGAGCAGTATGAGAAACTTTTGTGGATAAAATTTCATTGGTTATGTTCATTCGTTCTATATTTTTTGGCCATCCAATATGTATCCAAATCATGGAAAAATGTTTTTTATCAATATTTATGTTTTCCCACCCAACAATTTCATTATGATTCATTTCAGGAATTGTAATATTATATGATAGCATTTTACTATTCTCATTCAATTGAGATTTTAATCGAAATCCAATTGAAGATAAATCTTCTTCCGTTACAATAATTGGAATAGTTTTATGAATTTTTTTGGCCTGCTTGTATACTTCAGATTTTTTTGAAGAAGATTCATCTGCAAAATTTTTAAGGCATTCAAAATCAATATTTGAAATTCCCTCTTTGTCAAAAATTGAAATAAGAATTGCTAAAGAAAAACCTAGGGCTGACCTTGGAGGATATCCTTTGGGTAATAATTGAAATTTTAATTTATCAGATTTTGCTTTCTTAAGTAATTTGCCTCCAGTCGTAATAACCATAGAGTGATCTGTAAGCCTTGAAGCATAATCATAGTAAGAAAGTGTTTCTTCAGTATTTCCAGAATATGAACAAAATATTACAAAGGTTGATTCATCTATTGGAGTATTTGGAAAATAGTTTCTTTCAACAACAATCTCTAATTCCGGAAATAAATCTTTTAAAATTAAACCAGCTATAGCTGAGCCACCCATGCCAGCAATTACAATCTTATTTACTGCCCCAAGATCAAAATTTTCTCTATCAAAATCTTTGTAAGAATCTTGAATATGTTTATAAAAATTGGCTATATGTTCTTTCATTTTTTTCTCTTAATAATATAATAAATTAATTCTTTCAAACCTTCTTGAATGTCTTTAGGAAGATTGATTATAATTTCATCGCATTTCGAAATATATTTTTCTAATAATTGCTTAGCTTCAGATTTGATATTATTTGTTTCAAAATATTCTAATACTGCGCTCTTTTTTTTATCTTTATCATAATCTAAAATTGATTGTCTAAATCTACTCCAAGATTTTGAATCTTTTTCAAGTGCAATACAATTTAAGATTGTTTTTTTATCTCTAATTAAATCTGAATATGTACCTTTTCCCATTTCAATATGATCTGATATTAATTCTAAGATATCATCTTGAATTTGAAAAATTACCCCTAAATTTCTACCAAGCATTTTTAACTCATTAACGTAATTTTCATATTCATTGCTAACAAGAGCAGCTATTTCAAAACATAATTCAAATAAAGATCCTGTTTTCTTTTGACTCATTTTAAGATAATCTTCAACAGTAATATTTTCTCTACCTTCGAACTCCATATCATATGCTTGTCCCTCACATATTTCCAAGATAACCTCATTATATCTAATCAAAATTTTTAAAGTATTTTTTTGAATTTTTCCTATAAATAAAGGTCCTAGAGCTCCTAAGCCATCTCCAGATAAAACCGCGTGAGCATTGTCCCATTTCTCATGGATTGTTGTGACGTTATGCCTTAATTCATCTTCGTCCATAATATCATCATGAACCAATGTAAAGCTATGCAATAATTCAACTCCTAAAGCACCATTTACAGAGTCTTCAATTTTATTATTAAAAAGATCGCCTAGAAAAAGTACTATAATTGGCCTAAGTCTCTTACCTGGTGAATTGACAAAGTATTTTATTGGATCATAAAGATAATTGGGACCTTTGATATCTTGAATTTTTGAAAATTCTTTTAAAAAAATAGATTTATAATTTTCAAATTTATTCATCAATATCTAATTTTTCTAATATCTTTTGTGTGTCTTTGTATCCATCTTCTGCTGAAGGCGCACCAGCTTGAAATACGCTACAATTTTCCTGCTCATTCATGATTTTGGCTAGAGGATAATCATTTCCACCTTCCATAGTTCTATCTCCTATAAAAATATATTTATCATCAGGATAAAACTTTTTTACTTCAGATAATACTTGAGATTTATTCATTCCCTTAGGAGTTATATCGATTGAAATTTGACCTCCTATAACAGCATCAAGGTTATTCCATTTTTCTATGATTTCATCTGAAATAATGGATCTTTCATTTGATTTAACATCGTATTCAAAATAGTCTAATCTTTCTTCTAATGAACAATCTCTTCCAACTATACTAAAATTTAACATTGAACCTCTATCCTCGATATGATTACCAGCTCTTACGGGGTAAGGGCTGTCTTTTAGCTTAACTTCAAGAAATTCTAATAAATCTTTTTCAGGTTTGAACTCATGATTATATGAAAGATTGCTATCAAGCCAAAGCTGATTTCCTCCACAAGTAAAAACACCTTCTGACATATCAAGAATATATTGAGGTACCTGTTCTTTAATTTTTTCTAAATTACTTCCACTAACAAGAAAAAAAGTGTGGTTTTTTGCCCATTTACTATAAAATTTTTCAAAATCTGGTGTCATTTCTCTTCTTGATGGAGTTAATGTTCCATCCATATCAAAAATATATATTGTTTTCATATTTTATCCTTTTATGGTTGCAAAATACTTAGTGGATTCTTTTTTAATTCTAGGTGCTAAATATAAAGCAGAAATCATTGTTGGAAAAGCCATTAACGCGAACATCGCATCAACAATATTTACTGCTAAGTCCAATGAAAGCACAGATCCAAGAATTAAGGTTAAGACATAAAAAATTCTATAGTAAAATTTTGAACTTGCACCAAAAAGATATGATGCACACTTACATCCATAATACGAATATCCAAACATGGTAGATAAAGTAAATGTTGCTACTGAAAAAATAAGGATGTAATCACCTACAATACCTAAATGATTTGAAAACGATTTTTGCGTTAATGATACACCTGTAAAGTTTCCTTCTATCCACTCGCTAGAAAGCAAAATAACTATACCGGTGATAGTACAAACTATTAAAGTGTCAATAAGTGGCCCAATCATTGCTACGAGTCCAGACTTAATTGGTTGATTATTTTTTGATGCACCAATTGCCATCACCTCTGTACCCATTCCTGCTTCATTCGAAAATGCTGCTCTTCTAAAACCTTGACTAATTACTATTGCAGTTCCCGCAAAACCCCCTGCAACAGAACTACCATTAAATGCGCTATAAATGATATTTGAAATTATTGAAGGAACTAAAGATATGTTTGTCAAAATAATATATAATCCTGCCATTAAATAAATGACAACCATAAAAGGAACAATTTTGGATGCAACTTCGGCAATCCTACTTAAACCGCCAAAAATCACCATTGATACAAGCAATGCAATTACTATTCCTATGGATAGATTTAGATTAAAAGATTGTACTAAGTTAGTATTAGCAGACAAATAGTCTGACATAATTTGAGTTAACTGATTTGCTTGAAGCAATGACAAACATCCAACTAGTCCAGCAATGCTAAACCAATAAGAAAGGAATTTAAATTTTTTACCCATCCCATATTCAATGACATACATCGGTCCTCCTTGGAGAACATTTTCAGAATCATATCCTCTGTACATAATACCCAATGAACATGTAAAAAACTTTGTAGCCATTCCAACAACAGCGCTAATCCACATCCAAAATAAAGCTCCAGGACCGCCTAAAGATATAGCAACAGCTACACCTGCAATATTTCCAATTCCTACTGTGCTAGATAATGCAGTTGACAGAGCTTGAAAATGAGTTATTTGTCCCTCATCATCTGGATCATCATGTTTTCCTAAAAGTATTTCAAAAGCATGCTTAAAATATCTGAATGGAGTTAATCTAGAATAAACTAAGAAAAAAATTCCTCCACCTATTACAAGATTTGCTACACCAAAATTCCCCCAAAGGAAATTTGATAACTGTGCAAAAAAATTATTAATTATATCCATGATTAAGTAAGTTACAATATAATGAAAAAAATTGACTATTATATTCTGAGAGAATTTTCGACTACTTTTTTAATTGTATCATTATTTTTTACTCTTATATCTTTAATTGTAGATATTTTTGAAAATTTAAATCGCTTTATTGATAATCAGGTTACTATGGATATTCTTCTTAATTATTATAAAGCTTCTTTACCTTCCATAGTCAGTGTTACTATCCCTGTTTCGTGCTTAGTGTCATCTGTTTTTACTTATGGTATGATGATTCAAAGAAAAGAATGGCTTGTGTTTAAATCATCCGGTTTAAGTCTCTACAGATTATCCTTTCCGGTTTTATTCTTAGGTTTAATGTTAAGTATTGGTTCATTTTATTTTGATAATACAGTTGTAATAGAAAATAATAAGAAAAAAAACGAAATCAAGAATATCTACATGTCTAAAAATAAAAACAGAACCAAAGATAAAAGCGTTTTTGAAAATGTATACTTTCAGATGAATCAAAAAGATTTAGTAGCTATAGAAAAATTTAATACCAACAATAATGTAGCTGTGAATTTAAACTTTATTGAAATTGATAATGGAATGTTATTGAGAAGAATCGACTCAAAAAAGGCAATTTGGGAAGAAACAAATTCGAAATGGAATCTTAAAGATTTTTCAATAAGAGAATTTGAAAAAGATGGATTAGAAAAAAATGTTATAATCTCAAAAATTGATTCTTTGGTAGCTTTAAAATTTGAACCATATGATATCATTAAAACTGCAAGCAAGTCTGAAGAAGTATCCTACAGTGAATTAAAAAAACAAATTATTTCCTTAGAAAAAAATGGAGTTAATACATTAAGGTGGAAAGTTGATTTAAATTATAAAATAGCATATTCTTTTATATCTATAATAGTAATTTTTTGTGGAATTCCATTATCTGTTTATAGATCAAATACCACTCTAGCTTTTGGTGGCGGATTAAGTTTAGCAACAATTTTTTCTTATGTTATACTTTTGAAATTTGGTCAATCTCTTGCATACGGAGGAGTACTATCACCTATTTTGGGTGCTTGGATGTCAAATATAGTTTTTATTAGTATTGGAATCTATTTGATGATTAATGCTAGAAAGTAAAACTATTATTTATCACTACTAATTTTTTCAATTTTAGTAACTGTAAATTTTGTTTTAATTCCACGAATATCTAGATGAAAAAAATCACCAACTTTCTTACCAGCTACTTCTCTTCCGAATGGTGAATGATAAGTTACTATAAATGGAAATAAATCTAGCTCTTCTTCGATTGGTCCTAAGATATAGTAGTCATCGGGATTACTTTTTCCTTCTTCGAGAATAGAAACCTTATTACCAAAACCAGCTTGATCAGTAGTGATTTCATTATCATTTATAACTCTAAAGGGGGCATATGACTGCATTAGTTGAATTTTGTATACAATCAAACTTTGCTTTTCTCTTGCAGCGTGGTATTCGGCATTTTCTTTTAAATCACCATGATCTGCTGCTTCCCCGATTTTCTCTGATGTTTCTCTTTTGAGTTTCTCAAGAGATTTGATTTCTTGATCTAGGGCAAGATGAGTATTTTTTAAAATTAAAGTTGCCATTTATGATTCCTACTATTTTATTAAAAGCCAATTTACATTGGTGAAGCAAACTAATCAATGAGTATAGGCAGTTTAATTTATGTACTAAATTCAGATGTAGGGCCGGCTCCAATAATAGCCGAATCAGAAATATCATACTTTTCAAAATTTGATTTAAACAGTCTGGTGAGCATATTTCCTGTAGAAATATATTCTTCATGATTTGACCAACTTAAGTGAGGAACTAAAAATTTATTATCTAAACCATCAAGATTAAGTGGAATATCAAGGTTAAAAAATTGGTCTTTTACCGATGCATTGAAGTTTAATTTATTTTCGGTAATTAAATCAATTATGTGCTTTGTTAATTTTAAGTCAATTCTCTTCGAACCGCTTGTTGAACTAGAACCAGACCATCCTGTATTGACTAAATAAACTTCTGAATTAAATTCATTTAATTTTTTTTCCAATAATTCTGCGTATTTAAGTGGATGAAGTGTTAAAAAAGGACCACCGTAGCATGGAGAAAATGCTGCAATAGGTTCATTAACTCCGGTTTCTGTTCCAGCCATTTTTGCAGTATAACCACTTATAAAGTGATACATGGCTTGCTTCTTATTTAATCTTGCTAAAGGAGGCATGATTCCATAAGCATCACAAGTTAAAAAGATTATTGACTTGGGGTGCGGTCCTGCACTCTTAAGCTTTTTTGATCCTAAAGAATTTTCAATAAAGTCTATTGGATAACAAATTCGAGAATTTTCACTTTTAGAATTATCATTAAAATCGACTTTTTTAGTTTCAAGATTATAAACAACATTTTCCAATAAGGTACCATGCTGAATAGCATTATAAATTTCAGGTTCTTTTTCCTTATCTAAGTTAATAGCCTTTGCATAACATCCGCCTTCAAAATTAAATATTCCATTATCAGACCAACCATGCTCATCATCTCCTATTAATGGTCTATTTGCATTAGTACTTAAAGTAGTCTTTCCTGTTCCAGATAAACCGAAGAAGACAGTTGATTCCTTGTGAGATGCAGAAACATTTGCTGAACAATGCATTGATAAAACATTTTTAAGAGGTAAATAATAATGCATCATGGAAAAAATACCTTTTTTCATTTCTCCTGCATACTCTGTTCCACCAATAATTGCAATTTTTCTTTCAATATTAAAAACTATGAAATTTTCAGAGTTAAGTCCGTATTGCTCCCAATTCTCTTCTTTGACATCGTAAGCGTTAATAATAGTAAAATCAGGATTAAAATCTAGTAATTGATCATGTGTAGGCCTTATAAACATATTATTTACAAAAAGCGATTGCCATGCTTTTTTTGTTACCATTCTGACATTAAGACAATTATCAACATCATCTCCTGCAAAACCATCAAATACATAATAGCTTGATGAAAGATTTTCATACGTATTTAATACTTTTTCTAATAAATAATTAAAATTTTCTTCAGAAATTTTTTGATTTACTTCTCCCCACCATATATCTTCAGTGGAAGGCTTATTATCAACAATAAACTTATCATTAGGTATTCTACCAGAAAACTCTCCAGTATATACCATTAAAGCACCATTTAAGCCAATTACACCCTCATTATTATTTACAGCGTCGTTTATCAATGTGTCAACATGAGAGTTTCTTTTAAAATTAGAATTTTTAATCATTTTATTTTTTTCCTCTAGGATGGGCTTTGTTTATTGTGCTTTGAAGTTTCTCTAAACTTACATGAGTGTATATTTGAGTTGATGATAGTTTAGAATGCCCTAGAAGTGACTGTATAGCGCTAATGCCAACACCATTATTTAATAAATGAGTCGCAAATGAATGCCTTAGAGTATGTGGCCCAAACGAGCTAACTGACAATCCTTTTAAATTACTCATAACTATATATTGAATTTTATTTCTTGATAACGGTTTATTTTTTTTATCGACGAACAAATTATTATCTAAGTTTGATTTTAACAATGGATATTTTTTAATTTTTTCCAAATATTTTACTAATAGTTTTTCCGAAGTATCATCAAATTTAGCGTATCTTTCTTTACCGCCCTTTCCCATGACTTTAATAGATTTTTCATTAAAATCAATATCTCTTAAGGTTAGATTGGTCAGTTCCTCTAATCTCATACCGGAAGTAAAAAAAAGCATAATGACAGCTTTATCTCTTAATTTTAAAATTGAAATTTTATCAGTTTGATCAATTTTATCTAATACTTCATGAATTTTTTTTTCTGAAAGAAATGAAGGGATTGATTTCTTGAATTTTGGAGAGGGATAGGTTAAAATGCTATTTAGCGTCAAATCACTAATCAGCTCTTGATAATATAAAAATCTATAAAATGTTCTCAATGATGATAATGTTCTTGAAAAAGATCTAGGTCCAATTGATTGACTTAGATCGCTATGAAAATCGAAAATAATCTCTTTATTGATTTTTTTATAATTAATTGAAAATTCTGTTGTATAAATCTCAAATTTTAAAATATCTCTTTTATATGCTTCTAGAGTTTTTTTAGAATAGCCTTTTTCAAATTCAAGAAATTCTAAAAATTCTTTTTTTGCTTCTTTAAATTTCATTATTAACTATCAGGTTTAATAGGTTAGTAAAATATTCATTGGGTTCTGCCTCAAAAATCATTTTCTTTTTAGTATCAGGATGTGTAAAAGATATTCTAGCGGCATGAAGGTAATGCCCACTATTTTGTTCAATAACTTTATTCATCTTTTTTTGAACTTCAGGTAAATATTCGTTTAATTTATTAATTCCGCCTCCATATAAATCGTCACCAATAATCGGGAAGCCTAATTCACTACAGTGCACTCTAATTTGATGTGTTCTACCAGTGTTTGGATAAAAATTAACAGCAGAAAAATATCTGCCATTTTTTAAGAGCTTAAATTTTGATTTTGCATTTTTCCCTTTTTGTGATGACTGAAATTTTAATGGATTTTTTTTACTTCTTGATAAAATATTATCAATTTTACCTTCGTTTTCTGTCCATTCTCCCCAGGTTAATGCTATGTACTCTTTTTGTACTTCTCTATTTTTGAATTGATCGGCAATTTTCCAATGTGCGTGCTCATTAAATGGAATAATCATAACACCCGTTGTATCTTTATCAAGCCTATGAACAATTCCTGGTCTTAATGGATCGGGATGATTGCTTAATTCTTTTTCAAATCTATTTAAAATAATATTAACTAATGTTTTGTCTTTATTATTTGTGGTTGGATGAGAAATAATCCCTAATGGTTTATTAATAATTGCAAAGCTATTATCACTATAGATTACTTCAAGAGGATAATCCCATTTTTTTAATGATGGAGAGATTTCGCTTAATTCAAATGAATTTTCATCAATTTCAATCTTGTCTCCATAAGATAGTTTAAGATTTTTTTTAGCGCTTTTATTATTAACAGTAATATTGCCATTCAAAATTAATTTTTGAATTTTACTTCTAGAAAATTGAATCAATCTTGAAGATAAAAAGTTATCTAACCTTATTAATTCATCTGATGATGAAACGGATATTCTCATAATTTTATTTATTTATAATTATAGAGCTATACAATAAGAATATCAATCCTATTGTAACCGAAGAGTCAGCTATATTAAATACATACCAATGCATGCCATTTAAATGAAAATCAATGAAATCAACAACATAACCTCTAAAAACTCTATCAATAATATTTCCAATAGCTCCTGCAATTATAAGATATAACGCTAATTGAGAAAACTTATCTTGAAACTCTTCATTTTTTAACAAATAAAATAAATACACCGTAATTAAGATCGGCAAAATAATAAATATTGTTTTAGCTCCTTCAAAATAAATTCCAAAAGCTATTCCTTCATTTCTGATATACGTAAAGTTTAATAAATAAGGGATAACCTGAAATGAATCATAAAGATTCATTGTTGTATGTACTACAAATTTTGATAGCTGATCAAGAATGACTATCAAAACTGATAAATATTTGATCATAAAAGATTTAATTTTTTCTTTTCTTTACAAAAAACACCTTTAGTAGCATTTGGAACTTCCATTAATCTTTCCTTCGAAATAAGAGGACAATCTGGACTTTCACATTTTTCTGGAGATTTTTGAGAAATTTCACAAATACCGTAAGTACCATCTTTTATTCGTTGAAGAGCTTTCTTTAAATTGATCAAGTAGTCTGACTCTCTAGACATCAAGAGAAAATTCTTTTCTACTTCATGAGCTTGTGTGCCTTCGTTAAAATCTTCTGACCTGTCTTCCAAAAAGACTGAATTAGTAGGTCTAGTAGAAGACCTTACTCCCTCAATGCTTTTATTAACTTCATCAATTTTATCTAAAATATTTTGTTCAAATTTTTTTAATTCTGTTTTGGTATATGCTGTTTTAGCCACCTTATCCTCTTTCTACTTTCTTGATATAAATCTCAATTTTTTCATTTTCATACATGAAAGAAGAATTATAGTCAGAATTTTCCATATTTTCCACTATATCTGTACATAATACTTCATTCATGAAATAATCTTTATTTTTATCAATCACATCTTTCACCTCATTTTTAAATAAAGCTGAAATAGTAATTCTATCATCTATATTAAAATCTGCTTCTTTTCTCATTAATTGAATGTGCCTAATTAAATCTCTTAATACGCCTTCAAGTCTTAGTTGCTCACTTATGGTAGTATTCAAACAAACAATCAGATCATTTGCTAAAAAGGATTCACTCCCATTTTTAGCTTTTAACTCAATTAAAACATCATCTTTGTTCAATTCAAAATCATTTTTCGGAAAAGATTTTCCATGCAAAAGATTTTCTAAAACTATTTTAGCATCTATTTTGCTTATTGACTTCATTGCTTCTTGCATCTCATCGCCAAACTTCATTTTTAAATTTTTAAAGTTAGGTTTTAAAAATAGAGTACCAAACTCATTAATGCTATTTGAGAACAATACTTCTTTAATATTTAATTCATCTAAAATAATCTCATTTTGCTCTTTAAAAAATGATTCTACTTCTTTGTTTGCTGTGTATACTGTTAGAGAACTTAGAGGCTGTCTAACTTTAACATTAGCTTTCTTTCTAACAGCTCTTCCTGATTCAATTACTTTTTTTAAAGAATTAACTTTTTCAATTAATGCATTATCAATTTTACTATCATTGCTTTGAGGGAAAGATGAAAGGTGTATGCTATTATCATTTTCATTAGCATCATCTTTAGTGATATTTAAATACATTCTTTCAGAGACAAATGGTAAAACAGGAGAAAGAACCTTAATTAAATCTAAAAGAACCTCATATAATGTTTGGTATGCAACAAATTTATCTGAATCGTTTTCACTCTTCCAAAATCTTCTTCGATTTCTTCTTATATACCAGTTGGATAAATCATCCAGAAATAATTCAACATTTTTTAATAACTTATCGACTTCAAACTTTTCATAACTTGCTTTAGCATCTGCTGTAAGTTGATGAGATCTCGATAAAATCCATCTATCCAATAATAATAAATCCTTTTCACTTACATCATGTGAATATGGTTTGAAATTATCAAGATTCGCATAGGTACAGAAAAATGAATATACGTTCCAAAGACTAATTAATTTTTTTCTTACTTCATCCGCTTTGTCATATCCAAACAGCAGGTTATTTTCGACATTTTGCTTTGAATACATCCATCGCATCACATCAACTCCCATTTTTTCAGCTGCGTCGTCAAACCAAATTGCATTTCCAGCAGATTTATGCATTTCTGCCCCAGATTCGTCTTTAACCAAGGCATGCCCAAGCAAAGTTTTAAAAGGAGATTTTTCTTCTAAAAATGATGACATAGCAAGCAAAGAATAAAACCAGTTTCTAAATTGTCCAGGAAAACATTCAGTAATAAAATCAGCTGGAAACCATTCTTCCCAATAGCTTTTATCTTCAAAATATTTCATAGTAGAAAAAGGGACAATTCCTGCATCAAGCCAAGGGTTACCTACATCCTTAATTCTTGTACCAACCAATCCTGTTTTAGGATGTTTTATTTTAACATAGTCAACCCAAGGTCTATGCGGGGTATTCCCTTCAAATTTTTCCCACCCTTCAACTGCAAGCTCTTTTAACTCTTCTTTTGAACCAACAACATGAAAACTTCCATCTTCAAATGTCCAAATAGGAAGGGCTAATCCCCAAAATCTTTTCTTTGAAATCATCCAATCGCCCATATTATCCAGCCAATCATGTTCGCGATCTCTTCCCCAAGCTGGAATCCAGTCAATATCATCCACAACAGCTTTGATTTTTTTTCTCCAATCCATATTGATATACCATTCATCAACTTGCTTGAAAACTAATTCATCGCCAGATCTCCAACAGTGAGGGTATATATGTGGATAGTCTTCTACGTAAAGAAGAAGATTTCTTTCTTTTAAATCATGAATAATTTTTTGTGCTGTATCAGGATCGGTTACACTTAAACCTGACATAAAGTCAAATCCTTCAATAAAATTTGCTTGATTATCTATAGGTGAAATCTCTACAAACCCTTCTTTTTTACAAATTTTATTATCAATGGCACCGCAACCTCCAGCCATATGAACGAATCCAGTACCTTCTCCTTCAACAACCATGTCATTTCCTTCTGAATCCTTACCGCCATCAATAACGATATGACAATCTACAGCAGATTGTTTTTTAAGATTACTGGTATCATGAATTGGAAAACCTCCTACGGTATTTTGAGGTTCTAAATGATCAAATGGACCCTTGTAAGTTAATCCAATTAAATCTTGACCCTTAACTACTTCTAGGACCTTATATCCACCACGCTCTTTAAAAATTTGATCTAAGGTTTTTAATTTTGGTACTCCTTCAACCCAATTTTTTTTCTCTGAAAATTCTTTATTAAGTCTTTGATATTTTAAATTCGTTTCAGCAACATAAAAAATAGTACCATCTTCGATTTGAACTTTAGCATAATTGATCTTCTTATTTACTGCTACAGCAATATTAGATGACAATGTCCAAGGAGTTGTTGTCCAAATTAAAATATTTTCATTTTTTTTCTCATTGATGGCAAATTTGACAAACACCCCTTTATGAACTGTTAGCTTTCGCCCTTCAATGATTTCCATTTGAGAATAAGATGTTCCTGACCTCCCTGACCATGGCACAACATCTGTTCCTCTATAAATTTTATCGTCTTCAAATAGTTTTTTTAAAAATGCCCAAATTGCATAATTATTTTCCTCAGACATTGTATAATATGAATTTTCCCAATCCATCCAATATCCAAGTCTAATAGATTGATTTTTTTGAATTTCAGAAAATTTTTCTACTCTTTCTTTGCACAGATTTACAAACTTTTCTATACCAAGCTCTTCAACTTCTTTTTTTGACTTAATCCCAAGCTCTTTTTCAACTTCAATTTCAACCCATAATCCTTGGCAATCAAAACCATTTTGATGTCTGAGCTGAAATCCATTCATAGACTTATAGCGCTGATATAAATCTTTAAGAGTCCTTCCCCATGCATGATGTACTCCCATTGGATTGTTGGCTGTAATAGGGCCATCCAAAAAACTCCATTTAGGACCATTTTGGTTTTTATCTACTAATTTTTTGAAAGTATTATTTTTGGCCCAATAATCGAGAATTATATGTTCATTTTTAACAAAATCAACTTTTGGATTTTCTTTCTTTATGCTCATAATTAACTATGAACTTATAAGAAAAGGGGAATTATTGCAATTGTATAGAAATTATTATTAAGCGTATGAATTAAGCGTAAAAGAACTTATTTCAAATCTATTTTATCTTGTTAATGTAATAAATCTTGATGAAGAGCCACGTTTAACAAGAAATAGTACTTTTGATTCATTATCAAACTTTGACATTTCAGAAAGAAAGTCTTTTGTGCTATAAATCTTTTTACGTCCAACGCGTGTTATAATATCTCCTTCTTGAAGCCCTGCTTCTTCAGCTGGACTATTATCTTCAACTCCAGTAACAATTACTCCTTGGATATTTGAAGGATTTTTTTCATTTAATTTATATTTATTAATTAAATCTTCACTCGGGTTTTCGAGTAATAATCCGAATTCATAATTAACATTTGTTGTAGTAGCTACTATATCTTCTCTTTCTTCAAGTGTAACAAATATATTTTTCTTTTTATTATCTCGATAGATACCAAGCTTGACTCTAGAGCCTGGATCAGTACTTGATACAAGATTTTTAAGTTCAGAACCATTACTGATTTCTTTTCCTTCAAAAGAAACAATTACATCTCCCTCAACTAGACCAGATTTTGAAGCTGGACTGTCATCAACGATATCGCTAACAATAGCTCCATTTCTAGTTTGAAGATTAAGTGCTTCATATAAGTCTTCATTAATATCTTGCATATAAATGCCTAAGAAAGACCTCACTACATAACCTTTATTAATTAAGTCGTTCATTACTTTTTTAACCATTATTGAAGGAATAGCAAAACCAATTCCAGCATTTGCTCTTCCACCGCCAGATGCAATAGCAGCATTAATTCCTATCAATTGGCCTTTCATATTCAAAAGAGCTCCACCGCTATTGCCGGGATTTATAGCAGCATCTGTTTGAATAAAATTTTGATAAGTATTTAAATTATTCATTACATCATTTCTTCCAAGCGCACTAACAATACCAGCTGTAACTGTATGACTTAAAGAAGCAGAAAAAGGACTTCCAATAGCAAGCACCCATTCCCCAACGCGAACCTTTTCGGAGTCTCCCAATTCAACAGCTTTAATATTGCTTGCTTCAATCTGAAGTACAGCCAAGTCAGTAGCCTTATCTAAGCCTATTACAGTGGCTTCAAAAATTCTTTTATCTAAAAGTTGTACCTTAATTTCTTCAACAGGTTTTTGAGCCCTTTCATCAAAGATAACGTGATGATTTGTTACGATATATGCATTTTTTTCATCGACTATTACTCCAGAACCTAAAGATTTACTTTCATATTCATCCGGAATATCTCTACCCCAATATCGGTAAAAATTTTGAACATCCTTGTCCATTTGAACAGTATTTGTCGTAGTAATTGTTACAACAGATTGATTTACATCTTCAGCAATATCTGCAAAAGAATTACTAAATTGTTCGAATAAATTTGATTGATTTGATTGAGCAAAAACGCTTGATACAAATACTACTATAATAATTAATTTTTTTATCATACTTATAAAATGGTTTATTTATTAAAAAGTTCCTGCATTATTTATACCAATTTTTAAAAATTCTTTAAATCTTTCAACATCTCTTGTTAGACCTGGAAATTCTGCTAAAACCTTATCATTTGGATCAAGAATAACATAATATGGCAATGCAGCGGTTTCAAATCTATTAATTTGATATGCTCTTTTTTCTAAATAACCTTCACCGGCATCAGTATATAAACTTACAAGCACATATTCTGACATTAAACTTTCTACAGAATCTATACTAAAAATATTGGTCTCCATCCATCTACAGTTAGTACAAGTAACTCCGGTAAAATCAATAAATATATTTTTATTTTCTTCTTGAGCTATTTGAAATGCATCTTCTAAGGTATTATTCCATGTGAGATTTGATTGGTATTTCTTTGGAGGTAAATAAGATTTTATTGTCCCATTGATTTCATAACCGTGATTACCAGCTCCCAAATATGTCGCAAAAAATATAAATGCTAATCCTATAACAGTACGATGGACTGAAAAAATTACTGGAGAGTCATTTTTAAATTTTAATAATCCAAAAATGTATAATCCTGATAAAAGCATTATCAAGGCCCAGGCATATAGCACAACTTCATAGGTAAAAATATTCCAATTCCAAACTAAATCCGTATTACTTATAAACTTAAACGCAGCAGCTAGTTCTAAAAATCCCATTATGATTTTTACAGAATTTAACCAACCACCTGACTGAGGAAGTTTTGATAAATAATGTGGGAATAATGCTAGCAGAAAAAACGGAGATGCAAAAGCTAAACTAAAAATTAGCATACCAATTATAGGCCAAAACCAGTCCCCCTGCGAAGCTACTACTAAAACTGTTCCCATAAATGCAACTGTGCAGGTAAATGAAGTTAATGTAAATGTTAGAGCCATAAACAATATACCAGCATATCCGTCAGAACTTTCTCTTTGAAGAGAAAAGCGTTTTAAAAATTGTGGTATTTCAATTTCATAATATCCAAATAATGAGAATGCAAAATAAACAAAAAGAAAAGCTATAAATAAATTTATAATAGGATTTGATGCTAATTGAGTTGCTCCTGATGCCCCTAAAAGTATTGCTAATAATAATCCTAGAAATGTAAAGGTTAAAACTATACCTAACATATAAACTGATGCATCTTTTATAGGAGAAGTATTCTCATTTTCAGAACGTTTTAAAAAGAAAGAAATAGTAATTGGTATCATAGGAAAAACACAAGGAGTAAGTAGAGCTGCAAAACCAGCTAATAATGAAGTTATTAAAAGGTTAAAAAAGTCATTTTCATCAAATCCCAATCTAGCAAAAAGAGAATCCTTAAAATCGTAATTATCAATTGTTAAGTCGTTTCTTATCTCATTATCAACAATCTTAAAAGAAGTAGATTTAGTAACCTGATTAGGTGGATAGCATAAACTATTATTACATACTTGGTAATCAATTATAACATCTATATCGTAGGTACCATTTGGTAAATTATCATTCAATTTAAGAGGTATGATAAACCGAGGAGACCCTTCATGGTATTTGGTTACATTTCCAAATCCTTCATCAAATTTTTCTGTTGGTTCTGGCTCAATAACTTTTCCAACTTTATTTATAATATTTGAATTAAGAATAAACTTTGTTGGCGAAGGGCCTTCAGGTACATTATATACAGCATATATTCTCCATGAAAAATCAAGCTGAGATTGAACTTCAACTAAAGCTACTTCTCCTTGATTTACATCATCAATTTTGACTGAAAACTCAGCAGGATCATTGAACTGTGCAGAGACTATTCCAAAAAATGATAATATTGCTAGAAAATTTTTCATACCGGATTATGAAAATAGCTTTTTCTTTAATTTAGTCCAAAAAGATTCTTCAATATTTTTTACAGGCTTTTCTAGTTTATTATCTAATTGAAAAATTAAATTTTCAATGGAATGATTTGCAGCTATCTCTCCTAATTCAATAAATTTTTCTGTCTTATCAAACGCAGACCAATGCAAATTATTATGTTCGGGTTTAATCACAAAATCTGCTTTATTTAATAAAAAATCATTTAAATGAGAAACCGAAATATCTCTAGATCTAGTTGTGATTTCAAAAATATTTGATGGATTAGGTTGATTTTCTACTCCTCGAGTAATATTAACTGCAATTATAAAATCACAAATATCAATGAGAGGAGTAACAGGAGTTGGTAATGTAACACCTCCATCAACAAGCATCCTATCTTCTATACGCGTAGGTTCAACAAAACCTGGAATAGATGAACTTTGAACTACTGCATCAATTAAGTTTCCTGAATTGTAAATGATTGGTTTTCCAGATACTAAATCTGTAGCTGTAACCATTAATGGTATTTTCAAGTCGGCAAATTGTTTATTACCAAAAAGAATTTTTGCTGCCTTAGATAATCTTTCATTTTTTACAATAGATGTTCTATTGGAACTAACTGCTAAAACATATTGATTTTTTATTTGTTTAATTATCTGCGAAAAAATTGAATCATCTTTTTCGGAATTTGATATATATCTAAAGCCTAAATCAGAAAAATTTTCACTTTCTACATGTTCAATATATTTTGACTCTACAAGTTTGGCATTATGATGAGCAGCATACATTGCTCCAATCATCGAGCCTGCGCTTGTACCAGCAACAATATCTGGAACGATACCATGGGCTTCTAAAATCTTTAAAACGCCAATATGACAAGCTCCTCTAGCTCCTCCTCCACCTAAAGCAAGTCCAATTTTTAAATCTTTATACATTAATCAAGCTCAATAGCATCAGAAATGATAGTATTGCTTCCAGGTTTAATTGCAGGAACTTTTTTTAAATTTTCAGGGATATTATCTTTGTCAAAAATTTGTGCTTTTTGAGTGGTAACAGAAAAATAATTATCATGAATGAAAACAGGTTTCAGACTTCTATCGACAATTACACCAACGCCAACAAGATTTCCTCCATATTTAGAAATCAATTCAATCACCTCTTTAATAGATCCGCCCGTACTTAAAACATCTTCAATAATAAGAATCTTTTCACCCTTTTTAATATTAAAACCTCTTCTCAATTTCATAACACCTTCCGAACGTTCAGAAAAAATAGTTTTTTTATCTAATCTTCTTCCAACTTCAGTTCCTAAAACAATTCCTCCGATTGCTGGTGAAATAACCTTGTCTATATCCAATGAAGAAAAATGCTTTGCCAAAACTTCTCCAAATAAAGATAAATATTTTGGATACTGAAGAACTTTTGCGCATTGAAAATATGTATCACTATGCAAACCTGAAGACAAAACAAAATGTCCATACATCAATGCTCTAGTTTCTTCAAATATTTTCAAATAATCTTTATCCATTAATAGCCCTCATTTGATTTAAATAGTTTTTAGCAGAAGCTCTTACAGAGCTATAATCTTTAGAATCAGCAAAAATAATTCCTCGAGAAATATTAATAAGAGTTGAGTTCATGTGATTACTATTAATTTTAATTACACTCTTTAGATCACCTCCTTGAGCGCCAATTCCAGGTATTAAAAAAGGTACATCAGATTTAGACCTAACAGCTTGCAAGGCTTGGCCGCTAGTTGCTCCAACAACAAGACCTATATTTTTATTAGAGTTTAAATCGTTACATAAAGATATAACTTTTGAATAAATTTCTTCTTGAATGTAAGAAGATGTTTTATTGGAAGTTCTACAAAGAACATATACCCCTTTAGATGTATCAGTAATAAATGGTTGAATTGATTCCTCGCCCATATACGGACTAATTGTAATGGCATCACAATTTAAATGATTAAAAAAAGCATTTGCATAATGAAGACCAGTATTTCCTATATCGCCTCTCTTGGCATCAGCAATAATAATATGTTCATTGCCAATCTCCTTAACCAACTGCTCTAACCAATAAAATCCTTTAGATCCCCATTCTTCAAAAAAAGCTAAATTTGGTTTATATGCTGCAGCTAAGTCTTTAGTGGCATCAACAACCATATAAGAATAGTCCATTAATTCATCGATAGATACATTCTTATTAAAATATTTTTTATCGATATCAATACCTACACATAGGTTTGAATTTTTTTCTGAAATGTTTGTCTTAAGTTTATCAATGAATGAAATCACGTGAAAATTTAAACTATTCTTACTTAGCAAACAAATGGCTTCATACTAGAATTAAAAATTTTTAATATTGCATTATGGAAACAAGCGCTGGACAATCTAAAACTAAAATTATCGCCTCAACAAATGTTTTTCAAATAGAAAAAATTGAGAAGATTGGTAAAGCTGACTATCCAAAGCTTATTGAAATATCATTACACCTTGCAAAAGAATACGGTAAACAGGCAGTTTTTACAAAAGCTTCAATTGAAAAATACTTTAATACTGAAAAATCCCTTCCTTTTATTGCAAGATATCAAAACGAAATTATTGGATACATTATTGGAATTCCATTAGAAGAACTGAACATGGAACTTTGGGCATTAAATGATGAAAACTATGGTAAGCATAACACTTTGTATACTTATGCTTTTGTTATAATGGAAAAATATAAGTCCAATGGATATGCTAAAATGTTAAAAAGAGTCTATTTAAGCTGGGCACAAAAAAGAGATAGAATAAGATATATTACAGGTCATGTTTTATCTGGAACTGCTGATACCAAAGATAATAGCATAAAGATAATATCTTTTGAAGAAAATTGGCAAGGTACTGGTAAATCTTTTGAATATTATAGAAGATCTTTTAATGAAGGTGTTCAGAGTTCTATATTTAGTCCGCCATTTGAAATCATCGTTGAATAATATTTTTATTTTTTTAAAAAACTAATAAGAACTAAACTAGTTGACGAGATAGCAAGTGCTGGTATAACAGCTTCATCTAAACTCCACTGATTTCCAAAATATACTGTAGCAACTATACCTGAAAGTATCGAACAAATAGCACCATACTTTGTTGCTTTATCCCAAAAGAATGCAGCAAGTAGAGTTGGAGTAATTGCAG
>Ga0222719_10000438_pt1 | contig 41308 bp, 64 predicted proteins | sample C33_34DmetaG_FD_165039 | JGI IMG/M metagenome (GOLD analysis project Ga0222719, IMG submission 165039) | Estuarine water microbial communities from San Francisco Bay, California, United States - C33_34D | ecosystem: Environmental > Aquatic > Marine > Unclassified | place: USA: California... | reverse complement strand
TGCACCCATTCCGGGTCAGTCACTTACTGCTGAACTAGGCGCACGTCCTTGGCAGTCAACACCTCAGTTTACTACGGTAGATGAGGCTATTGATTATTACATGGAACGCATGAGCAGCGAAGAGTTCATGGTTCAGCTTGCTGATGTACTTGAGTCTGGTGTTCCTGTAACTACCTTGGCTAATATTATTCAAATGGGCAGTGTGATGGAGGGTATTCATACTGTAGATGTGGGGATGTTAGTACTTCCTATGCTTATGGAAATGATTATGATGATTGGGGACAGTGCTAAGATTGAGTATGATAAGGGATTAGAAGACCCGAATGCAGAAAAAACTCGTGGAAGTTTAATTGCTAAAGTTATTAACAATTACAGTAAAGAATTAGAAGATGTTAATTTTTCTGCTGAAGAAGAACAAAATGTAGAAGTAACACAAGAAGATAATATGCAAAAAGGTTTAATGGCACGGAGAACTAAATGACTTTCTGGACTGGCTTCGCAACAGGATTAGCTAAGAGTGTTGATCAAGGCTTAAAAAAAGCTATGGATAAACGGGATGATGAATTGTCACGTGCTAAAACATTTTGGCAAACACGGCAGGCACAGAAGCTTGACCAAAAAGAAGCATATGATGCACGTGCTGAAAAAGCATTGCAACGTATGATTAGAGAAGCTGGTGATGATACTACATTAGGACTGGCAGCATTTAATGCAGCAGGCGGTGATGCTGATTCAGTAGAAGCTTTAATTAAACGTATAGATGACACTCGTGCAAATAAAGGTAAGTATAATTTATTAGACTCTTTAAGAACTGCAGATGGAAAACCTCTTACTCCGGGTGAAAGTACTATAGGATTACAGGATGCTCTTAAATCTGTGCGTATGCAAATGAAAGGTGTTGAGTCATCTAACATTAAGATTGATGATCCTCTTAACAAGTATGGTTTAGGTTTGCGTGGAGGTGCAGCGGAAAGTGTTGCAAAAAGTGTTAATGCTATGATACCACCAGAAACAGTAGAAAAACTAACGGGTATACCTAGAGCAACACTTGATATGTCTAATATGATTGATGCTGAAAAGTATGCGAACGATCAGAAGTTACTTGCTATACAGTTAACACCTACATTAGCACAAGGTAATGATGCTATTGTACAAGAACTTATGGCACTTGATCCTACAGCAGATGATTTTGCTTCTAAGTCTGCTGCTCTTATGGATAAACGAGATATTTACTTAGATGCTATGGGTAAGGTAGCGCAAGCAAAAGACACAGGTACTACTGGTGGTGTCACTACTAGTACTTTGAATACTATGTATAATCAACAGTTGACTGCTAACCTAGTTGCTAAAGGAATAAACACTAAGGATCAAACATTCATAGATAAGGATGGTAATATACAGGTAGGTGGTATGGAGTTTACAGATGCGGTTAACGCCGCTACTGCTTCTTTTAATGACACATTTGTAGCAACACTACAACGTGACGATGGTAGTTTCGGTCCTTCTGCTCTTGGGCTGATTCAAAATAATCCAAAGCTTACTCTTGCTTCTAACAGACTAACAGGCAAAGAAGATAAACCTGAATCTGAAAGTGATGGTAGTAAACCACCAGTTACTACTATATCTTTTGAGGATCAGAAAGCCAAGGTACAAGCAAACCCAATGGGTGCTTTACGTAGTTTTATGAATAGCCAAGGAGATAAGGCAACTCCGGATGCTATGCTTAACCTGCTTAGAAAATATGAGTATGCTGATAATGAAGCAGTAGGGCTTATCCAAGAGGCTATGAAACAGAAAGAAACTACACCTAAAAAACCTAGCTTTGCAGACCTTACGAATACACAAGTTAAGGCTAAAGATAATGCGCCTATAGCTTTAAATGATCTAACGCAAGGTACTAAAGCGTATAGTGAATGGTTAGCTACATATGGCAATACACATAATCCTGATGGGACACCTAAATAATGGCTGATGATTTTTCTTTTCTTACACTAGAGGAAGAAGAGGAAGACAAAGATGACGCAGAAGTTCAGTCTATCTCTTCTTTTTCCTCAGAGCCTGTAGCTGTAGACACATCTCAAGAGGTTGACGAGTTTGACTTCTTGTCTACTCCTACTGATGACGAAGTACAAGAAGTAAGAAACATTGAAGAAATCTCTGCTACTGAAGACAAAGATGAATTTTCTTTTCTTACGGTAGATCAACCTGATGCACCTTCACCACTACCAACAGAAGACTCTACAGAGTATGACCTTGATGTAGAGAAAACATTTGATGAGTTTTCTACTGACCAAGGGTATATTGATAGCATTAAAGAATATGCTGTGTCTCGCTATGGTGCAGAGCAAGCTGCTGAATTAGATGACAAGTCTAATGAAGAAATACTAGAGTTATTTCTTACAGAGGTACGTGCCTTTGAAACTAACTCGCTTAACTTATCTAGTATGCTCGACTATGTTAGAGGTGCTAGTGAAGAAGAAAAACAAAACTTTGGTTTCATCTATAGTCAACTAGATAAGATGCCCGGCTTTCTATCTGAAGGTGGTGGCTCCACTGCTAGTGCTGTAGTAGATTATCTTGGTTCCTTTATATCTGATCCTATAAACCTTGTTGGCTTCGGTGCTGGCAGGGTTGCTGCTTCTGGTGCAAAGGCTGCTATTCTTCAAACCTTTAAACAAAAAGGTAAGGAAGCTGCCATCAAAGAAGCAAGTAAGCTATCTCTTCAGGCTGCTAAGAAACCTCTTGCTGTAGAAGCTGGGTTTGATTTAACTGCAGGTACGGTAGAAGATTTAGGTAGACAAGCTATTGAAGCTGAAGTCGGCATGGCAGATGATGTCAGTCTAGGTGAAGCTATGCTTGTCGGTGGTATTCAGGCAGTTGCTGGTGGTGTATTAACTGTAGGTTTAACTGCGGGTACAGCACGTAAAGGTGCTAAAGAAATTGTAGAAGAAGTTGAATCTATTAGTACTAAGATAGCAGAACGTGCTGCTGCTAAAGAGACTGCTGAACAACAAGACAGCGGATATGTCTTTGATCCTGTCAATGGATATGAAGTACTAGAAGAGATTGATTTAAAGAGTTTACGTAGCCAAGTAGAAGGCGGCGAGTTAACTGAAGGCCAGTTACAGGTAGAGATTACACAACGTATAGCTAAAGCAGCTACTGAAATCGTAGCTGACATGATGGAACGTGGTGAGATCGTACCTGCTGTCCAGAAGATGATTGATGATGGCAATAAAGCCTCTGAGATTGCTCGTACTGTACTAAGCAATGAGGACATTGACTCTGACTTACTCAGTGGTGCGCTTAAACGTGCAGGCTTGAGTGTAGAAGACTTCCTTGATGTCAGTGGCGTTAGCTTAACTGATGCTGCCAAAACTATGGCATCCTATAGTAACATGGGTAAGCTTATTAAGCGTACTAATGAACTAGACCCTGCTGCAGCTAAAAAGATTGAAGATGCTTTTGGTGCAGAGAATGCTACAGTAAGTTCACTAAGTAAAGCACACGACTTTATGATGAGGCTTGACCGTGAACGCCGTGCCTTTATGGTATCACAGATAGCTACAACAGCACGTAACGTAGCGACTGCAGGTATGCGGTTGGGCATGGAAAGTGCAGCTAAGACTATGGAGTCTAGCCTTTATCATCTAGGTAAAGCTGCTAGTTCTGTTGTTCGTGGTGAAGCTAGTGTCGCTGGTGTTCAACGTGGACTAAGACAGATTGCTGTAGATGGCTTCGGTACACTTGCCTACTTAGCAGACGCAGGTGGGTCAAAACAACTAGCAGACACTTTGTTGAAACATAATCCAAGACTTGCTCGTATTATGGACAGGTCATTACAAGAAGTAGATGTTGACCAGACACTTTCAAAGCCTGCTAGACTTGTTAATACACTGAACATGCTACAGGATACATATTTTAGACGGGCTGTATTCAATGAGTCAGTAGCTAAACAGTTACGTGCTACTGGTGTAGACTTAGATGAGTTCTTGCTTACAGGTAAGGCATTACCAAGCCAGGTTATGGAACGTGCAGTTGATGATGCTCTATCCTTTACCTTCGCACGTATGCCTAAACGTGGTGGAGATAAACTTGGTGACACTATTGGATATCATTTTGTTCGTTTTAATGAAGCACTAGGTCCACTGCCCGGAGTAGTGGGTGCGCCTGTTGGTACTGGTGCATTCCCCTTTGCTAGATTCATGGTCAATGCTATGCAGTTCCAGCTAGACTATAGCCCATTAAGTACTGTAGGTGCCATAACTAACGGCAGCAAGGGTATGTTTAATAAATATGTGCGGGGTATCAGTGATGCTAAAACAGAACGACAGTTGGCTAAAGCACGTGAGCAAGTAGGTAAAGCTACTGTAGGAACTGCTGCACTATTCGCTGCTATCAAGCATCGTGAAGAGAACCAAGATACTAAGTGGTACGAGGTAACAGACAGTGAAGGAAGACCTGTAGACACACGTGCTTTCTTCCCTATATCACCTTACCTTGCAGTAGCTGACTTTATTGTTAAGCTGAAGAATGATGAACTAGATGAGGCAGGTATCAAGCAAGTGTTTGAAGGCTTGACAGGTGCGCAGCTACGTAGTGGTGCTAGTTCTTACATGATTGATTCGTTCTTTGAGAACTTAGACTCTGTTACAGGTGGTGGTGGAGTAGGCGACATCAAGACAGAGAAGATGGCTGAATATATCGGTGGTTATCTGGGGGAATTAGTAGGTGCTTTCACTACACCAGCCAAGATGGTTGGGGATGTTATGGCGCAGTTCGATAAAGATGAAGCTTTAATACGAGATGCTAGACAGATAGAAGGCATCGGTGCTGCTGAACGTGGGGTAGATGCTTTTGAAAAGGCTGCACTACGTGCTGTACCGGGGCTGAGTGATGAGTTACCTGTTAAAGAAAGCCCTACTCAAACAGACCCAATGGTTAAGCAAAGCCCATTGCTAGGTCAGCTTACTGGTGTCCGTCCACAGAAACGTAGGACAGATGTACAGAAGGAACTAATTGACTTAGGCTATGAGGACTACGAGATTGTGCCAAGTACAGGTGATAAGACTGCTGATGCCTTCGTAAAGAAAGCTATGGGAAGATTTGTGGAAGATAACTTAGCTAGGGAGATAGCATCTCCGGGGTATAAGAAGCTTAGTGACGCTAAAAAGAAAGCGTCTATGCGAAATAAGCTAAAGAGATATCGGGATATAGCTACTAAAGTGGGTAAGGCTGAAGCGTCACGAGGAGCAAGAAAAGATGGTAAGGCATTTACTCCATTTGATCGTGCACAGTGGGCTAAGTTAAGCAAAGGCGCACGTAAACTAGCAGATGAGTATTACATGGAACGCTATGGTAAATCTGTGTTAGATAAGCAGGCAGAAGAACCTAATGTCAATCACTTCCTTACAGGTAAAAAGATAGGGCAGATTCTTAATAGAGTAATGCAATAAAAAAAGGGGGCTTAATTGCCCCCTCTTTCATATGTGTCACTCCTTAACGATTATCACCAGAACCCTGAAGCTGCCCCCTAGATTTGCGGTCAGCCAGTTTTTCAAGGTTATCTTCCATGACTTTGCCTAGGTTTACTCCTAACTCTTTTGATAGTACAGCGATATACCAACAGACATCACCTAACTCCTTCGTAATCTCTGCACGTTTAGCAGGGTTATCACCATCACGTATTAGCTTCTTAGCCTTGTTAGCAATCTCACCTGCCTCACCCGCCAGTCCTAACGTCAAGTACGCTAGGGCTGTTTCTTTTGGGAAGATGGCTGTAGTACAGGCTCTGTTCTGATAGTCTGATGCTGTTATCCCACTCATTTGTTTCTCCTTCATCCACTGTTTAGCTTCTTGCTCTAGCTTGTTCATTCCGTTGTACCTTCTGTAGATTCACATGGTAAGCGTCATTCCATCCTCTATGCCACTCACGTGCTTGCATTGTGTTAGCATCAATGGGACAGTTTAGTTTGCCCCTCTTGAATGCCTCTTGACCCCACTCATACTGTATTCTGAGTGGGGCATCATACTTGCTCAATCCATTACGCCGCAATTGTATCTCCTTTGTTTAACTGGTTGAAGGGTAGCTTCTGTGTTGTTGCGTGGTAGTTCATTATCTTAATTGCTGTGACCTTATCAATCTTAAACCATTCGCCTAATCGTTCTTCTGCAAAATGTTCAAAGACCTTGTGCATCTCAGCTTCTTTCTCGTGTCTATTATCAGTGCTTAGTCTAGCGATTACTTTGTAATCACGAAACGGTGATGAGGTTTGGTAGCCTTTGCATCTATCATCAGAGTCAACTGCCTTGCCTACCTTAACCCAATCAGTGAAGGCTGGATTAACAATCACGTAAACCTCACCTTCTTTAGTGCTTTCAATCTGATCATGTGACCACACATCATCAAGTGATTTGTATCTACCTGCCTTCCACAAAGGATGTGAACGTGGTATGTACTTACCATTGACCCACATGCGTCTAGCATTCTTTGTTTGGTACTGTGAAAGACGTTCTCGTTTACCCTCAGTAGGAATGTACCACCATTCCCCATCCTCATAAACTGTTTTAGCTGTAGTCAAAACACTTTTCTTTGTCATGTGTTTGTCTCCTCATCTGTTGTTACTATTCTTTGTATAAGGACTAGAGGATGATTAAGTCTCTTAACCATCACTCTAATATCCCAGTATATTAACACGGTCATTAGCCATAAGGCAAGCAATAATAATTGAATCCCATCCAAATCATTCTCCTTTATGCTGCTGTTAAGTCCACAATCTCACATGCACCAGCAGAACATGCCAACTCCCTGCCACCTGACGTTGTATCTTCTTTCTCAAAGTCCTGTAGCTTAGACCAGTCCACTGACTTAGGCATCTTCTTAACAGCTTCTTTGTACTGTGCCTCATCAATGTCCTGATAAGGTGCTTGCTGGTATGTGTGTTCGCTGAATGGTAGGAAGCTGATGCCACTCACCTCATCGAAATGTTCATACACCCAAGCACCAACGTCCATCCATTCTGATTCCTTCACAGAAATTGTTACGCTAGGCTTATGTTCACACCAGTGACGCTGGTACACTAGCCACAAGTCAAGCTGTTCAATGGCAGTCATACCAGTACGTGTTACCGCACCTTTAGGTGACTTCATTGGGAAGCTAAACACGGTAGTGCTATCTGGCTTCATTACATCAGGCTCTGCAGGGATGCCCTGACTAACCAAGAACTGTGTCAGTGGGTCTTTGTTATCACCACGTACAGTACGGATGTAGTATGGGTTATGCCGTGCATGAATGCCTGATGCTGTATCACATAGCTGTGACACTGTACCACTAGGCTTGACACAAGTAATGGCTGCTGACTGTGGAATGTTAAGTCGTTTAGCCATAGTCTCGTTAGCTATTACTGCAGTATCTTTCAGTACCTCAAGTAATACCTCAAGCTTATCCCCTGTTGTAGAAGTCAGGCTGTTGTCCATGATGCCTGTCAGTGATACACCAAGCAAGCGTTCTTCCTCTGTATTCTTCTTCCAGATGTTACGTAGGTACTTGAAGCTAGTCAACGTAGACTGGAATGTACCTAAGATAGTAGCTAGGCGTACCTTCTCTTTCAGTGTTTCTATTGAATCGTTCTCACGTACCACTACCTCTGACAAGTTACAGAACTGGTATGGACGTAGGATGATTTCACTGCAAGGGTTACAACCAAAGTCGTGATCAGTTTCACGCCGACCATTCTTAGCGGCCTGTACTCGTGCTGACTTACGATTGAAGATGCCACGCTCACCTGACTTGCTGTCATACAAGGACAACCACTCACGCATGAATGTACCCATCTCAGGCTTCTCTTTGTATGCTACAGAGTTATTAGCCAATGCACGTTGACCCTCATTCTCCCACCACATACCTGACTTAGCATGTGCCATCTGGTCATCGTTCAAGTTAGACAAGCTGATCAATGCACTGCGGCGTACACCACCTACAACGACAACCTCACCAATCTTACACATGATGTCATGGCATTCAATTGGATAAAGTCTACGTCCTGCAGCACCCTTGAACTTCTGGATGACAAACTCAAATAACTCAACCAATGGCTGTGGGCCTGATGCCCTGCCACCAAATGTCTTGAGCCTTGCACCTGCAGGACGTACTTCGCTGACATCGAACTTAGGAATCTGTCCAGTGTACAACATAGCAATTAGTTCCTTCAGTGACTTAGCCCATCCGGGGCGGCTATCACCTACCTTGATTACTGTGTCTGTAGGATGGAAGTCTTCATTAACGACTGGCAACTTCTCAATGATGTGACGCTCAACAGAGAACCCTACACCTGTACCGCACATTAGGATGTACATTGTCTCGTCAAACGCACGTGGGCTATCCACAGGTACATAAGAACAGTTGTATCCACCTACGTGACAGCGATCTAGTGCTGGGCCTGCTGTCATCATAGCCCTCATGCTAGGCATGATCTGTTGTGTAAATACGGCTTCCTCTAGTTCACCCCTTAGTGAATCAGAAAGCTTATAGCCGTGATTGCTAGACAAGTGACTAGCCATGTAATCAAAATATCTTGATACAGTTTCACCCCATGTTTCCCTTCGTTGTTCATCTTCTTTCCATCGTGCATACCTAGATAGCGCAATGAAGTTCTGGTAGTCTGTTGGTAATTGGTTACTAATCATGTGTCGTTACTCCATTATTGTTCTAATTGTTTTGATACTGGCACCATCTATATCATAGAAATATTCTTGTATGCCATCTTCTAATTCCTCACCTACCTGTCCATCGGCTGGCACTGGATAGTCTTCTTCGTCAACATCAATGGTGATAAACATCTTAACTCGCATCTGCCATCACCTCTTCAATCAACTTATCCAGATACCATCTGGCTTTCTCTAAGTCTTCTACAGGCTTCTCTTTGTAATCGAAACGCCATAGGTATTTCATAATGTTACCTTGCAGATAATACTTGAACCCATCACCAGTGGCAGCAGAGATAGCATGAATACATTCGATGCCTGTCTGGTTGTAGTGGGGTGGGCTGTTGACCATATCAACATTACCCCAAGCTACTTTACCTGCTTGTTCTTTCTCTTCCATCATCTTTGCTTTCATAAATGCATCATGTCTCATGCTGAACCTCCTGTCTTTGTGTTGAAGTGTAAGTGTACTACATTACCATCATAGGTTTTCTCTACACCAGCTTCTTCCTCTAGTTCTACATCAATCTCCATCTCTGTGTCAAGTACTTGCATCACATATTCGTGTACAATATTACGAATTTCTTCTGACTCTTCCATGATAGGGATGGTAGCACACATCATCTTACAGAAGTGCATTAGCTGATAGTAGTCATCATCTTCTAGTGGGTTATCAGGTGAAGCAATAATAGATATGTCTACCTCACCTGACCAACCGCCTTCATCATTTGGAAAAGGACGCACTCGTATCAGATAATCCTCGTTGTTAAGTTCTTCTTTAAGTTTGTCCATATCCATATGTTATCTCCTTTTCACTTTAGCTCCAGTGTATTTAATGAATGCTTCGTGTTTCTTCTTACCTTTCTCCTTCAGCCAATCCTCTGGAATGATGCGGTCATAGTATCGAAAGCCTTGTTTGATACACCATTCAGCGTAGGTACTCTTAGCACCCTTACGCAGCTTACTATTACTATTAGTGAATACGAAACGAATGTCAAGTTTAGGATGCTGCTTCTTGATAGCTATGTGTTTACGTCTATCTGCTGCAGTAAACAATCCTTTCGTTTCGATAATGATGCCGTTGTCTAGCACGAAGTCTGGGGTATAGGTGCGGTAGGCTAGGTCTTCCCATTCGATCTTAATACATTCGTAACCATAGTTAATGTTACGTTCTTTAAGATACTCTGAGACTTTAAGTTCTAGCCCACTGCGATACCCATACTTCTTGGCTGCAGCAAATCGCTTTGCGTTAGCCAATGACATCTCCAATGTAACTCACTGTAGGTGGATTCTTAGCTTGTGACTTGACTGCCGGACGTTCTGTTAGATCAGACCAACAATCAAAGCGGTAAGAACAAAAGCGACACCCATCATTAAGTATCTTATTACCTGTCTCCTTACCTCTAAACTTCTCTGGTACTGGTTGAAAGCATCTTTCAAACTTGTTCTCCTCTACTGTAGCTACTGTCTTGTTGATCTTTTCTAACTCTTTGTCCATGTCTAGGTTATCGGCAGGGACATACTTGAATTGACCGTTGGCTTTATTGACTACCCACCAACCGCCAGCACGTTTGCCGGAAGCTTTGGCGTAACCCGCAAGCTGTCCAACGTAACCAAACCCGTCTCCTGCTGCAAGGGTATCGTAAGATTCAAACTTGTTTCTGTAAGACCAGTCTGAAGCTGATTTAATATCATCAACTGCATCGTTAATGACAATATCATATGACCCATTAATACGAGTAGTACCAAGGTCAAGAGTGACTTTTTCAGTATCATTGTATTTTACTCCTGCTTCTTTGAGAAGACCTTTGAACACCGCCTCAACGATGTCTCCGATCATCATGTTCATTACAAATGTAGTTGGGAAGGGCAAGGCCACCTCTGGTTTATTCTTCTCGTACCAAAGCTGGCAAGTAGGGCGACCAACATTTGACATACGCAAACGAAAGTCACCCCTTGTCTTACCACTCCCGAACTGACGAGTAATTGCATCAGCTACGTCATCAGCTACCTGCTTGATGGTAGCGTCTGACATAGTGGATGTGCCTTTGACAGCATTCTCCATGTACTGATGCAATGCTAGTTCGGCGGGATGATTCATTATGCCACCTCTTCTTCTTCAAATTCAACATCAATCACACCGTCAATGTCTACTTCATCTAAGTCAGCATCGTTCTGGCTCGTTGCCTTCTCAGTGTAGGTATTGATGATGTACTCATTGTAGTTCGTCACCCAAGCCATGAAGTCACCGAAGCGATCCTGATCTTCTTGAGTAAGTTCCAGTGTCTTAGTAACGTCAAGCGTTGTCACTGGTAGGTAGAAGCTACTACCGTTAGGCAGCTTACGTTCTTCTGTAGCTGAAACGATGTTGTGCTGCACTGGCAGACGCTTCATCTTATTGAGTTTAGCAAAGACATTGCCGAACTCTTTGAATGCATCACGGTTCTCAATCTCCCAGATGAATGGTGTTGTGTCCACCTCTACAGGATTACCGCTTGCATCAACAGGATCAATCATCTCTACGGTGCCAAGCATTACTCGTACACGCTTGATCTGACGGATTAGTTCCTGTGTCTTTTCAGGTAGTGACTTCCAGTCAGCAATGTAACCAGCAGGCTTACCACAGTTAAAGCCACCATCATTATCTTTAAGATCAGTGTTCAGATTGTCTGCCATCACTGTCTTAACATAACGGTTAGGTGATTTACCTGTAGCCATGACAAACTTCTTGTACATGAAACGCTGTAGGTATGGACGCAGCTTAACAGATGCAGCGTAGTAGGTAGGCCCATCTGGAATTTCCAGCTTGTACATACCACCGGAGACAACTTCCATATTAACACGCTTACCGTTTACTTCAGCCTCACCCATGATTGGTGTGTGGTGAATACGTAGACGAGCCAGTGTGCTTGCAGACTTCTTGCTGCTGCTGCCACCTTCATTAGCGATGCCCATTGCTTTAGCCATAGCTGCGAAATTATTCGTATCAATTGTTGCGATTTCAGTCATGTTTATTAACTCCTTTTCAGTTGTGTAAGATTCATAGTTATATCAGATTACGTCCTTAACGTCAAGCCAATTCGGACCAATCTTTGCCTCTAATAATAGAGGTACGTTGAAGTCAACTCCCCACCGTAATGTGATGAGTTCAGGCAGTGCTTTATTAGTAGCCTCTATGACGTTGATTACCTGCGCTTCTTCGTCAGGGTGTACGTCAATGACAATACTATCATGCACTGAGTTCACTATACATGATTGCATACCCTTTAGCAACTCATCAATATGCAGCAATGCAATAGGTACAATGTCTGCCGTAGCGAATGATTGCACAGGGTAATTCTTAATCTGTGTAAAGTGTGAGACACGCCCGGTAGATTTACGCACCACATCAGGGAACGCAAACTCACGACCACTAGGCGTGGTTATCTTTTGTGTTGTTACAGCCTCTTTAGCCAGTCGGGAATGCCAAGCGGCGACTCCTTTGTACTTGCTGTTGAAGTGTTCGTAGTAGGCTGCTTCCGCTTTGCTTCTACCATATCCTGTTGCGCCGTAGAGTGGGGCGAAGGTATGCGCTTTCGCATCCTGCCTACTCGTAGGCTGACCAGCATCGGTAATAACTTTAGCGGTGTATGCATGTACATCAAAGCCAGTAGATACTTCTTCAATGGCTACCTCATCTTGTGATAAGTAAGCGGCAGCACGAAACTCAAGCTGTGCAAAGTCAGCCTCAAGTATCTTACCACCATCAAATCGTGACACGAATACTTTCTTTACAGGGAACGTACCGCCACGTGGCATGTTCTGCATGTTAGGATCAGCACCAGAGAAGCGGCCTGTTGATGTACGATGCTGTAGCAACCGGACATGCAACCTACCATCTTGCTTGGTGTATGTTCCAATGCCATCAACGAATGATGACAAGTAGGTATCGACAGCAGATAGCCGCCGTACCTTAGACAAGAAGTCAACAGCGTCAGTCATACCTCGTGACTTAGCTGCGGCCTCAAGTACCTCTAGGTTCTGCTTGCTAGTGGAGAAGCCGTTGGCTGATGCCCACTTAGCTGATGGTGGCTTGAACTTCAGCCCCGCCACATCCACAGAATCAGTAAGCAGATAGCCAGCCCCACTACAGGACGTACATTTATTAGTATTGGCAAATGGTGTTCCATCTTTCTTTACCTTTCTAATAGCACCACTGCCGTTACAAGTACGGCACTGTTCTGCTACTGTCTTATAGATACGTTCAGTACCACCAGCAATGAGACTACGGAAGTCTGCATCACTCATATATGGGTCAATAGCATTACCCCAATATGGCTTGTCAATAACCTTGCGGCTATAGATAACCCAAGACAATTGCTCTGGGCTGTTAAGGTTGATAGGTGTATCACCCATAAGAGTACGAACATGAGACTGCAAGTCAGAGACTAGCTGCTTCTTCTCTTGCTCAAACTCTGTACGCACTTCGTCTAGCTTGCTGATGTCTACAGCAAAGCCACGCTGGTAGATAGCAGTCAAGCATTTGGCTACACGATTAGTCAGTCGTGCAGTAGATAGCAAACCAATGTCAGCTACAGTGTTAAGTCTGTACCATAGCTTATCAGATAGCTGCTGAGTAGCATGTAAGTCAGCACTAAGATACTCAGACAACTCAGCGTGAGGAATGTCACGAGTGTTGTAACCCTTCTTGAAGTATTCTTTAAGGGTGTCTTGCTTCTTAGTGTCCAACTCATAGCGTTCAGCACAAGCCTCAAGTGACAATGGTTCTTTGATACCACGCTGCAGTACATACTCGACAAGCATTGTATCGAATACCGCACCATCATACTTGAAGCCTGACTCCCACAGCCATAGCAAATCATGTGCTACATTGTGGCAGATTAGTAAGGTTGTCTTGTCTAGCCAGTCTTGTACGATGGTATGCCCATCAACATCCGCTGGCACATCACTGTGATCAAACGTGACGATAAGTTCCTCGCCCTGATCAGACAGCATACCAACCATAGTCAGTGAATTGTCTGGCTCAAATGGATCAAGGTGTAGCTTACCATCCCGCTTAGTCGTTGTGTTCTCTACGTCAAGTGTTAGTTTCATATCTGCCCATCCTTACTGTTCCTGTCATGTCTAGTGGTATCTGATAGAATAACTCACCGGACGTTATATATTTATTCGATACCTCAACTGGTGTCAAGTCTTTAATGTCGTTTGACTTAAACATAATTGCAGAAGACAAAGGTTTATTCCAGATGAAGAACAACGTAGGTGAAGTAAAGAACTTACTCTTGCGTTCTGGTAGCTGCACTGTATCGAATGGGAACTTGTCTGTATCCCATACAGTCTTGACCTCACACTCGACATAGAACTTGCCCTTGCTACCTTCAGCAATCAAGTCTTGACCGTAGATGTTAGGGTTCTCCCATATCTCATAGCCCTTGACCTGCATGTATTCCATAGTACGGATACGTGCTGGCTTGTCATGCTTACCATGTAGTGCTTCACTAAATTGTTTCCTCATCCCTCATACCTCGCAGTCTGGTAGTTAAGTTCACAGTTCACCATACCGTGCCAGCCATTAAGCTTGTTCTTAACGATGTTGATGTGACGCAATGGGCTTTCTTCTTCTTGACCCTCTACGCTAGGTGATTTACCAATCAACACCATCAAGTCAGCTTCAGCAGCCTTACCAGTACGTGAGCCTTCCATCATAGATTGATTAAGCTGCGCACGGCCTTCAGCTTCAGCAGACAACTGTGACATATAGAATACAGCACAGTCGTATGTCTTAGCAATCTGTCGTGCATAGATAGCACAAGCCTTGAGTGCTTCATCAGGTCTTGAGTATGAACCAGCCACACCGAACTTGTCACCCATGTCTAGTACAAGTATGTCAGGCTTGTGTGTCTTACATACAGACTCGACCCATGCCATGTCACGACCACCAGCATCTTTGATCTTGATGTTGTTCATCACTGGTTCGTACTTAGCCTTGGCTGCACCAATGTTGTCACGCACCTCACGTGCTGTCATACCGGCAGCAGCAGTCAGGTATCTAGCACCGACACGGTGGGTAGGTTCCTCATTACATAGGATGATACACTTAGCACCCTGATGTGCAAACCCACCCGGTGATGCAATCAAGCTGGCGTGGAAGGATGTCTTACCAGTGTTAGGTCTAGCACCTACTTCGATAAGCTGACCACCGGACACACCCTCAACCTTACGTGCTACGCTAGGTATGTTGAATGACCAACGTGCTTCCAGTTCAGCTTTAGCCATGAGTGTTTCGACACTAATGTCATCCCACTCAATGTTGAGGTTGGGAATGAAGTCATCACCATAACGCTCTAGCAGATTGCGTAGCTTCTCAAGGGTAGCTGCATCACCATTGACCATATCAAAGCCAATGTTAGCAACATCCTCACCCACTACCTGCTGGAACAGTTTTGATAGTACCTCTTGTGCTACGTCACTACCCATCGGCTGCTCACGTTTGATCTGTGCAAACAGGCTTGAGTAGGCTTGCTTCTGTGCTGTAGTCAAGGTGGGATTGTTAGACATAAACAATGCCTCAATCTCATCTGGTGTTACAGTACGCTCGTACCTATCCATAGCTGTGTCGATAGCTTCTTTAATCTTACGAGCATCCTTGCTGAACAATCGCTGTGGGCATTTGCTACCACGGTGATCATCGTAGAAGGACTTATCCATAAGGCTTCTAATGATTGATAATTCCATTTAAGTTCTCCATATCTGTCGGGTTACGATATTTCAAATCGTCAGTCAGTCGTAGTACACGAACATCGTTTACGTGACCACGTAATTCCTTTGCCATCTGCAAAGTCTTGGGTAGCGCATCGGGGTCTAACGCTATAACTGCTGTTGAGAACTGTGCAAGATACCCTTTATGCGACTCTTGCAATGATGTGCCAAGAAGCGCAACCCCGACAAAGGAACCGTAACCAACAACGGCTGCACTCACACAGTCCTCAACAACTACTGCGACATTACCACACCCAGCGGTGTAAGGCAAGCCACTTTTTCCATATCGTTTCCATTTAGGTAGGCGATTACCAAGCGCACGGCCTGTCGCATCTACCATAACTCCATCATGTATGACAGGGAATACCACACGGCTTTCCTTCACATCATACATCAAACCTAATTCATCTATGTCTAATCCCCATGTGTGACACCACCTGTTCATATACACATTGTCACGATGCGGTATGATGTAGGTAGGCAATTCAAATGTACTGGTAGCAAACTCCTCTGCACCCTTGAAGCCTGACCTAATGTCATCGACTGTAAGATGCACACGATTGCCACCCTTGATACCGCAAGATGCCTTGTAGCAATTCCATACAAGGGAACCCATATTGTTTGTGATAGTAAACGTCTTAGCACCGCCACAGTTAGGGCAGTCCATGCGTTTCGTGTGTCCGTTAGGTACATCTATATCACTTATAATGTTATATATACTCATATGTAATACTCACTTTCGTTGTCGGCAGTTAAGTGCTTTTACCATGTGATTTCCTCATTGTCAATGCAGAATTTGCAGATGAGTAGGTATTTTTCATGTAAGGTTTAACTGACTGTGGGTTACTGTGTCCTGTAACCGACATGATTTGTCCCATAGGAACACCAGCTTCAACCATCTGTGTCGTACCAGTGCGGCGTAAGTCCATCAGCCTTAGTTCTTCAGCCAGCCCAGCTTGCCGCATGACAGCCCTTCCAGCTTTAGATAGTCTCTGCATACTATAAGGGTGGTACTCGCCGTGTACGGGCGTTGTACGGGGAACAACGTACTGTTGAAAGCCAAAGTCTTGCTCTTGCTGTGTCAACATCTCAAGCAAGTCATCTTCGATGGGCAAAGTTACGTCTGCCCTACGCTTAGACTGCTCAAGATACAGCTTACGTTCATCCAAGTCTATGTTATCCCATGTCAGTAACCGCATGTCACCTAGTCGCTGGCACCAATCATATGCCATGTGTACTATCAAGCCAAGGCTACGCCACTGAAACTCACTGTATGCAGTGTCAAGAAAATGACGCACATCATCTTCTGTCCACACAATCTTGCGTTGTGGTGGTGTTTTACGTCTGACACTAGCGAATGGATTGACAGCAGTGTACTCCATGTCAATGGCATGACGATACACAATAGATGACACAGTGCAGATGTGGTTGGCGAAGCTGATGCCCCGCACAACCCACTCTTCATAGGCATGTTTAGCTTGTTTGCTAGTGAGTTTCTTATACTCAACGTCACCAAATTTGTCACACATTATGCCCAAGAAATATTGATAGTCTTTCTTAGACTTGTCTCGTAACATACTGTAATCATTGGAAGTATAATACTTGTCAACTAGTTGCTGTACTGTTTTCATACACTTAACCTTTCCACATCCAACTCGTTATATTCCTTTTCACTTTCTATAAAGCGATAGTTACATAGCTTATAATACTGGCTAGTTCTGTCATGTACATACACACCATCTCCCAAGTGTATGTTTGATTTATTGAAGGAACAATGCACATAGTCTTCTGGATTTTCGCCTCGTTCATAAGCAAACTTATATGTCTTGTAGTGCTTCCATTGTTTACCCTTAGTTTTATCTGACCAATCTGGAACAAAACACTCTACCAGCCAGTAGTTGAAGCGTGGTAAAAACCACGCCCCATTTAATGTATTTGGTTTATCATCCTCGTGCAGACGTTTTGTGTAAGGCCAACCCGCATCAGTCATGCTGCAATCAACTCCTTAAACTGCTTGCTTTCAATCCAACGTGAAACCTTCTCTTCACGCTCCCACATATTCTTTGCTGCTGTATCCTTGCCAGTGTTACGCAACTTGAAACCGTTACGCTCATCAGCATAGCTTGCATAGTTTGTGAAGGCAGAGTACAGAGCAAAAGCATTATTACCACGAACACCAGCCTCTTGATTATACAACTGAAACAATCCATCAGACTTGCCCTTGTCAAGTGATTCAAGCATAGCTTTCACGTCACCTACATACAGGCTCTTGTTAGCCCATGCTTGTATCTGCTTGTGATAGTCAGTGAAATCATCGTTAGCTTTGCCCAGCTTTTGAATGAACCTGTCAAGGCTAAAGCCACTAGTGTTCTTACGGCGTACTTTGTCATGCTCACCACGCACCATGCCGTTGGTGCAGAAGAAGTCGATAGCCCCAAACAGTACAGTGTTAGAGCATGTACCATCAACACCATGCAAAGCAATGATACGCTGTGCAATCTCAGTCTCATGCTTTGGTGTGACGATAGTGTGCTTCATATTAGGCAGGGTCATGTCCATCATAGCCCAGCCATTGTTATGAGCATCACGCCAGACAATACTAGCATCAGCATACTCAGCATCAGTCAGGTGATTTGTGACAGCATCCATTACATCACGGAAGAAGTCACCATGTGAGGCACACTTAAAGTCTTTGCCAACGATAGCGATAGGTTCGCCAGTGTTATTGTCAATGACATACTTCTTGTCAGCTACACGAGTAGGCTCGAAGGTCACATCAAAGTCTAAGTTCTCAGGGATATATTCTAGCATATCAATTCTCCTTTATAATATGATTAGGATAAGTGGTAGTACAAGTAACCATGTTAGTAAGTCCATAGTTATACTCCTTTACTATATAGTTTGTCAAGATGTTTTACCAATTCATTGTATCCCCCAATGTGTATACCGTCACGCCATATCTGTGGCACTGTAGTGTATCCACGCCTACGCAGAAACCGCTTGAGCCTTGGGTTGAGTGACCTGTACTTATAGGGAATGTCTAAGTCCTCTAGTCTAGCACAGGCCAACTCACAATAGACACAGCTATGCTGTCCGATTATCTGGTATTGGCTAGTCATCTAAGCAGAACTCCCGCCGAACCGAATCAGCCTTGCGTTCTAGTTCATGGAAGGTGTCACAGTATATGTAACGTACACCGCCCTCATACAAGCCTTGCCGTGCCATGTCCTGTGCTACACTTTCCAACTCTTTCACTAGAGCCAGTAAGGATGCAGGCACTTGATCTGCTAACTGCTTGCGCTTCTTCTTCTCAGCAGCGTGTTGCTTTTCCCAATAAGCCCTACGTTCTTTTTCTGTCATGTTCTCATATTTTTTAGCCATCGTTGTACTCCTTCTGGAACTCAGTCCATGCGGCATAAAATACCTCGTTGAAACTGTGGTAGTTGGCATCCTCAAAGGCAGCAGACGCTACCTCAAAGATATCCTGTCCACTCCACTTGACTGCTTGGGATAACTGTATCCCTTTGATTTCATTACTATTCATTAAAATTATCCCAATACCATGTCTTGAACTTATGGAAAGCTAACAGCTTGTATGCTTCTAGGTCTAGCGTTTCCCATTCGTTGAGGTCAATGCCAGCAACATCGTGAGTGTTCTCCATCTCAGCATCTAGCATCACCATCAGGGCATTGGCTTCTGTGCGTGTCAGTTGTATCCATATTGTGTCTGTTTTAGCCATCATTAATCTCCTTTACAGTAGTTGGTCAGTACCATCAACGCCCATCAGGTTCATCACATCCCTAGTCAGGCTGTCAATCAATTCATAAACATCATTGACAGGCCAATACTCTAGCGGTTCCCATGCGTTGTCTTCAAAAAACTTATCAAGTTTTTCTTCAGGCCAGTCTGCCCAATCATCAGGCAGGTGTTGGCACAGGAAATGCCCAGACAGTCTAGCAAATATCTGTTGTTCAGTCATCATCAATCTCCTTTACCATTCTACAGGGTAGAACACTTCTACCATGCTATCACACTTAGGGCAAGTCAGTATCGTGACCATGCTAAACTCATCACCACGATGGTCATCCGGGTTGATATCATGGTCATTGCCCCATATTAGTTCTGTATCCTTGCAGTGCCAGCAGTTCATGTGTAAGTACCCCCTTCATCACGTTCATGTAAGTCATCTACATCTATGCCATCACAGATGTATGAGTAGTCATAGTTTGGTATGTCGAACAGCTTGATGCTGCCATCTTCATTACGAACATAGTCATCTGCATCATCATCCCATACAGCTACAGTCATATCCCATACAAGTGTGCCATAGGTTTTATCTGGGTCAAACATTATCGATCTCCTCTACTGTAATCTCTGCGTCATAGTCACCATCATATTCTTTCCAGTGTATGCCATCAAAGTTAAAGGCTATAATCTTTGCTTGGTCAGCAGATTCAGCTTCAATGGTGGCAACACAAGCCACTGTATAGCTTCGGGTTACTTCGTACTTAGGCATCATTAATCTCCTTTGATGATATTACTTGGGTGTTTTCGCCACCCACTAAACCACGCATCTCTATCTGTGCCAGCACCCATGCTTCATACTCTGATACCGCATCGACAATGATGTCACGCTGCGTTGTTGCTTCAACTTTTACTTCATACTTAGGCATCATCAATCTCCTTATCCATAGGCCAGTCGGTTGTGCCTTCCATAGCTGACACGACACGAGGGTTAGTGCCACCAACTAGGTTGACTACCTCACGCATTGCTGCCTGTTCAGCCTCATCAAAATCATCAGCTAATACAACCACTTCACGTTGTACACTTACCGATACACATACTGTGTACTTACCTCTAGCAGACATATCAATCGAACTCCTTAATGAAATTAAACTCAAGTTCAGCATCAGGATGTAACACCTGTGCCATATCAAAGCAGGTAGTGACTGCATCTTCCCATGTTGCATTGTCTCTGAGCATGGACGTATCCACACTCAGAGTTGCTGTTTCACCGCTTACGGTCATTCCAACGTGCCATGTTGTCATGTTAAGCAGCCTTCCGTGCTTTGCCACGACCCTGACGAGCAAGGTCACGCAGATTGCCTACCTCATATGAGCCAAGCTTGATACCGATAGGGGTATCTGACTTAGCACGGATGGCTGCACCCAGTTGCTTGTGCATAGTGTCGAGAAGCTTGCCAGCAATAGCTTGTGCGTCATACTGTAGATAGCCACCGCTTTCAGCTTTGACCTGACGTGATAGTGATAGCACCTCTTTGTATAACTTGTAGCGGCCTAGTTTAACGCCGTGATACTGAGCATACAATGCCTCTACCTTAGACAGCTTTGTTTCTACCTGTGGTGATGCAAGCACCTGTCCTGTCATGCCTGTTGAACGCTGGTGAAATGTTACAGTTTTGATAGCCATGATATAATCTCCTTATGGTTGGTTTAGTTAGTCGGGTTAGTGTTTAGTCCAACATTGGACTTAGGGATTGCATATACTTTAGGTTTACCCTGCCATATATACATCGAGATAACGTCAGCATCCGTCACTGGCTCACCAGTATCAGCGAATACAAACGTATCATTCTTGTATGGGTTATACGTTACTGGCCTGCTACCTTTGGTCATGCAAGTAGCAATACCATTTTTCAGGCCAATATAACCTACAGCAAAGGCATGAACATTCTTCTTGCCTTCACGCAATACCTTGGCACGACCAGCAGGACGCACTACAAACTTGGCATCAGCTAATGTCAAGGCCGGAACGTGATTAGTTACACGGCCTGTCTTACAGTCCTGCACAGACCAAATACTCCTGTGAAGGTTCCAATACATACGAACTTTACGCTGCATAGCTTTTCTCCTGTACCATACGCTTTGCATTACGCATAGCCTTGCGGTTACGCTTCCAATCATCACGCTTTGCTTTGCGGGGTTTCGTTTTGAGTGACTTCATTTTCTCGACTTTTATTTGCATTGTCTTTGTCCTTATTACGATTGTACTTGGTTTTATCTGGCACAGCTTGTGTCCTGCGGCGTGACTGTGCCATTGCCTTCGCCACAGGGTTGATAGGTTTAATTCTCATTGCCTTTCTCCGAATCGTGGATGAACTGAAGATAAGTAATTATTTCCTGCACATCGTAGTGTTCTACGTTATGGTCATGCTTCATGTGCATTGCCTTCTGATACACATCCATTGCAAAATCATACATGGATAAATCTTTGTAAATCTTAACGTCCATTTTAAATCTCCGTTAGTCCAACATTGGACTTGTCTAGTATATCTAAGTAAATATATTACTTTCACTAAAGTATCAAGTAATATTTTACATAAGATATACATAAGAGGTTTAGAACCGTCCATCAGTGTCGATTACAAACCCACTGTCATCGTGCTTGGCTCTGCCTTTGGCAATCAAGCCAACGACTACACCTTTCGGGTCAAGGAATCGTAGGTCATCCTTGTCGCCATCAATTACCTGCAAGCCACGGAATGTCTCAGGCAGCTTGTTACGGAATACAACCGCCATGTTTACACCTGTCTTGACTACAGCCATGACCACCTCATCAGCATACTTCATATCAGCTTCGCTGTATGACAAGGTGATGTGATAGTTGTCAGGCAATTCCTGATAAGCACGTTTGATTACCTTTGTGTAATCATAGAATTGTGCATCAGGATAGAGTGGTGCCAGCTTCATAGCGTCACCCTTGTCATCCGTGCCACCCAGACGGATACACGGCTTGATGCCCTTCTTTAGTTGGCGGCGAATGAATGTCTCAATGTCTTTGTTCAAGGCATCATAAAAGCCAATGGCATCAGACAAGAGCCACATAGTCTTGCGTTCACGACCACGCTGTACTGTACTCATAGCACCACGCCCTGCCGTAAACAGGCAGCCTTCATGGCACTTGGCTGTCTCAGCCATAGCACATAGGTTATGCACCTTGCCCTTGAACATGGTTTTGAATGGCTTGAGATAGCGAATAGCTGTTACATACTCAGAGCCATCACCCTTGATTGTCTTGGCATTATTGCCAACGCCTAAGATTTGGTAAGTCATTGTGTTTTCTCCACTTCGTGAATACAGGCTTGCAAATATCCCCAATGCCTAGGGCAATCCGGTGGATCACCTTCAAATGACATCACGGATGCTTCAGCATCATATATGTTGTAATCAATGTCACGCCTTGCCATTTGATAGCCTTCATCATAATCGGCAAAGTAAAAGGTTTCAGCATGACAAAAACCGCAATAATAATCATCCGCACTATCCACATAGAACAGGTCAATGTGAGTATGCGGCACATCACAACAAGCACATTTTCTAGCCATATTCAAACTCCGTTTGTGTTAAGTCCAACATTGGACTAGTTAAGTGTTATATAAGTAATACATACTTCACTAAAGTATCAGTATGTATTACGTTATACACATTATTGATATAGCCAACATTTTTTTAGCAGCCATTTTTCTATGATATCGCCGCTTTCATCCTCATCCGTAGCCACATAGACCACAGTTTTTTGCACTTTACCATAGCGATAAGGCCACCCGATAGTATCACCTACCCATATTAAATGAGGGTATTCATCCTTGTTATCACCCATGTTTACTGAAAACTCGAAGATATTCCCTACGCTTTTTTCTTTGAAAGCACCTATAGGATTTTTTGTATGAGTGTAGTAAGCCATAATTCAAACTCCGTTTGTGTTACATCATGCTATCTAGTATAGCCAAGGCATCAGCCTTGTCAACATCTTTTTTGTACTGCTCAAGCATAGCATCAGCTTGACCTGTCACATAGACACGAAACTCAGGCCGTGTCTCAGGCTCATAGCTACGGCTGAAAGCCAGTGTATCCATAGCCTTCCAGCTAGAGCCTACGGCTTTGTGACGACCCATGTCAATGATTGCACCACGTTTAGCCATTACGATTCTCCAAATTGTATGCTACAATTCCCCAGCCACATATCAAGCACCATGCACTGCAACCAAGCATTGTCCATGACAGCCAAGTCATGTAGCCAATGCCATAAAGCGATAGGATAGCTAATCCAAAGAATATAGCGACCATTAGCATAGCTATCAAGAACAAATCTAACATTTCAAATTTCATTTGAATATCTCCTAGGCAGCGTAAGCTGCAGCAACATAAACATTTCCAGCATCATCCTTGATTACTGACTTGTCAGTAGAGTCATCTAGCATTTCCAATTGCTCTTTAAGAGCAGCTATGAACTTGGCTTTGGATACACCGTTCAGTTCACACTGAACTAACGCTTCCAATGCAATGTCTGAAGCAGACTTTGGATCAGTCTTATCAGCTTCGCTGTTTAGTCCAACATTGGACTTCTCATCAGCCTTTGGCTCTACAGGTGTCTCTGTATCAGCCTTTGGCTTTGGATCAGCTTTAGGCTTCATAGCAGCTTGTAAAGCTGTAAGGCTAGTGAAACCCTTTTTGCTTTTAGCAATGAAGTCACGACAAGCTGTCTCATTCGCAGCAAACCACATGGCTTCGCTTCTACGGCGTTTGTCGATACCGGCAATGCCACAATCTTTCAGCCTAGCTGAAGCGATACGATCACCACCTTCAGCCTTCAGCTTTAGCATCAGCTTTCCAAGCCGTGTGTCAAAGCCATCAGCCTTCGTTGACTTGGTGAAACGAGCCTTATCACCTTTGGTGATTGACTTCCATTCTTTAGCCAAGGCAAAGCCTTCAGCTTCCAGAGTGTTGTTTACAACAGGAATGATTTGAGTTGATGAATTTTCCATTTCGGCATCCTTTATACTATCTTTAGGTTTTATAGGGATATATCCCCTTTCACTACGTTCAAGGGGTTTATATCCCGTAAAACCGTAAGAAGATAGATATAACTTTTGGGTTGGGGCTTCGCATGTGATCCTCTGCGCCTGCCGTTTCGCAGGTGACTGCAGCTATCTTCGATAGCGAAGTACGTGCGCTAAACTCGTGTGAGGTTCCGGTGACTAGTCCAATGTGGGACTTGTTGAATGACCACCACCCCCTATGGGGGTATAGTATGCTCCGACATTGCTACGGTATGTGATTTTCCATAGGCTATGGCTCATGGTCAATGTTGGCATGGCAACTGATACCATAACAGTAGTCCAATGCCTCGCACATCTAGACTCACAGCGCATTACAGGCACATTATGCAGCGTCACAAGCACATGATGCGCATTATGCGGGCAGACATAGGCACATATAGGCGCACATGAGGCACCTAGCTTGGGGGCGGGCAGGAGCCAGTGGGGGTGTGGGCGTACGTATGCATGTATAAATACACAGATCAGGTAAATTCACTGTTAACCACAGTAGCAACTGTCAACTGTATATGCTCAAGGATTGTGCAACACTGCCTAAATAATAGGCAACTATACACCCCCTACGGACCATTTCGCCTATTCATAATAAATGACTTGACAGGCTGTGAAAAATCTGGTATAATTATGTATAACTTAAACACACTTAAAGTGTATCACTTAACTACTATATAGTTAAATTATAAATACACTTAAATGAACACTTAAATGTATTATATATTTTCTTTGTTAACTCACTTAACTGTAACACTTTAAATGTACCCTATAAAGTTATATCCGTATATTACATAAGAAAGTTCTTGACAATGGCAAAGAAATCTGTAAAACTATATACAGATAATGTACTTGATGCATTCTATGATGCTATCCGTACCAACTCATTAGACCGCTTACATATCCCTCACAGTGATGTCTTCTACGTAAGGCAGGCAGTTGAGGCACACTATGGGCGGTCATTTACGTTAAAGCACGTAGAAGAAGCAATGAGGGCTGAAGGCTGGACTGAAAGAAATGAGTGATGGAACTCTATACCATACTAGTCTACCTATCCGTAATCGTTATGCCTGATGGCGAACTGAAGACTTACACTGCTACAGTTAATGAGTGTCCCTCTACTGAAATGGTAATATCTATGCACCAGCGTATGATGGATACAGGTGAGATAGTTGACTGGACAGCCAGATGTAGTAGCACAGAAGTACAGCTAACCGTACCAAAAGGATTGAAGACGTAACATGGCTATACCTGAACGAGTAAAAACTAAGATGAAGGAAGAGGGGCTGTCTGGCGTTAACAAGCCGAAGCGTACTCCTAATCATAAAACTAAGTCACACTGCGTAATGGCTAAAGAAGGTGACACATATAAATTTATTCGCTTTGGACAGCAAGGCGTATCCGGTGCTGGGAAGAACCCTACATCCGCAAAGGATAAGGCACGTAAGAAATCCTACTATGCACGTCATAATGCACAGGGGAAACCGACCAGCAAGCTGTCAGCGAAGTATTGGTCACATAAAGTTAAATGGTAATATAGGAGATATACCGATGGCTAAAAAAGTTTATGTAGGCAAAGATGGAACACCTAAAACTTTGTCTCAGATTGCAAAGAAGCAGGGTGTGACCTTACAGGCACTACTGGCAGCTAATCCAAAGATTAAAGATGCGAACTTAATTAGGATGAACCAATCTATTAATATTCCAGATACAAAGAAGATGCCCGGTGCAAAGGGTGGGCCATATGGTCGTGTATCACAGGTTGAGATGAATAAGCTACGTAGAGATGGTAAAGAGTACGCTACTGGTGTTCGTGCTAAAATGAACGCAGGGGCAGAGACTTCAGCTACACCTAAAGAAAAAGCAAAGCTTGGTGATAAACTTGTAGGTAGTTCTTTGTCTCCAGCAGCTAAAGCTAAAGCAAAAAAGAATGCAATGCCATTGCCTAAGCCAAAGCCTAAGAAGAAGCCTACACCTGTATCAAGTAAAACTGGTAGTTCTTTATCTGCAACAGCTATGGCTAAAGCAAAGGCACTTAAAAATGCACCGGATAAAAAACCTACAGCTAAAGCAACTAAAACTGGTAGTTCTTTATCTGCAACAGCTATGGCTAAAGCTAAAGCATTAAAGGCCAAGGCAATAGAGAAGCAGGTTAAGACTGCAGCTAAACAAAGTCGGCGTACAGGCCGCAAAGATAAGGCATAGGGGAAAACAATGACACAAGTATCAAGAAGAATTGCTAAGAATGTAACAGGTAGAAAAACAAAAGCTGTTAAGAAGCCTACCCAAAAAGTAAATAAAGAAACTGGTAATACTAGTACTGCTGCACCTGCTGATCCCATTCGGCAAGAAAGAGGTCGTATTGGTAAGAAGCTACAAGCGAAGCCACAGATTCAAAAAGCTTATGATAATATTCAAGCCGAATTAAAATGGCTAAGAGAAAATGATGGTGCTGCTGAAAGTATTGCAGCACGTAGGCAATCTCTTAAAGATATGGAAGTAAACAATCCAATTAAGCCAAAAGCGATGAAAGACGTTGTAGCAAAGCGGCCTACAGAAGCAAAGCCTGCACGTAAAACTCCAGAGCAGAAAATCATGGACATTGTAGCTAATCCGGGTAAAAAGAAAACTCAAATGTCTAGGGGCGGCATGGCTACTAAAAACTACGTGAACCCTGTTAAGATTGTAGACAACAGAAAGAAGAAGTAACATGACACCTAGTGAAGCAATGCGGGTTACTGAGAACCCTAAAGACTACACCGTACAAGAACGTAAAGATGCTAAGAAAGTATTAGCTAAAGTAGGTTCTTTAGGACAGGATAAAACTGCCCCACTCAAACGTAGTAAGGGTGGTGACACACCCAGCAAGAACAAAAAAGATAAGGTGCCTGTAATTGCTATCTCTGTAGGCATGGCTGAGATGCCAAAGGGGCAGAAGAAAGCTAAAATGATGCGTGGTGGTATGTCAAATAAAAAGGAACATATGTATGCAGCAGGTGGTATGGTTAAGGATAACCCCGGCCTGAAGGCATTGAAGGCTGCAAGCCCAGAAGCGTATAACAAAATCACAAAGTCGTAATGCACCCTGTTGAAGCTGACATACGTAAGTGGTCTAACGAGTTCCTTGAGATACCTAACAAGAAGCTTAATGGATTACCGCCCTGCCCCTACGCTAAACAAGCATGGCTAGACAAAAAGGTTGTATTCAGCATAAACACAGGGGTGGATGGACTAGCTAAAGAAGTCGCAGACTTTGATCAACACAATTATGATATAGTTGTGTGGGCTAGTCAGTATCTACCAGACATGGAATACCTAGACGGATGGTGTGATGGCGTAAACGAAGCACTATCTATTGCAGGTAAAGATATGCACCTCATGGTGTTCCACCCAGACTACGATGCTGAGAAGGCAGGTCTGGACTTTTTAGTTGCTGAAGATGGTGTAGTAGATGAAAGCCTAGTCTACTGCATGGTATTTGTACAAAGGCTATCTACCCTAGACGATGCAGCATTAAGTCTGGAGAAGTCAGGATACTACAAACACTTCCCAAAGGATGTGTATCAATCGCTAGTTATAGACAGACGGAGATTAAGAAATGAAGGGTAAAACTAAAGTAGCAAAGAAGATGATGCGTGGTGGTGCAGTGCCAAAGCGTATGCGTGGCGGTGGCATGGCTAAGATGGCACAGAAGAAAATGATGCGTGGTGGTGCTGTAGCTAAGAAGATGATGCGTGGCGGAATGGCAAAAAAGAAATGAGGAAGAAACTAGTTCATCATTTTGCGATAGTCCTGCTTAATATTGGCAAGCCCTTTACTCGTATTGGTAACTGGTTTTGGAAAAAGCACAGAGATGTGCTAGACTGGAATGAGTAGCTATGCCCGTACTTTCAAGTGGCTCTAAATTTGTAACACATGCTGTAGCACTAACTACAACTAGTGACACTGATGTGTACACCGTGCCTAATAACTTCTCATCTCATGTAGAACATTTACTGATTACGAACAGTGATAGCAGCAATCGTAATTACACGTTAAAGTTTTATCAGGCTGACTCAGCAATAACATATACTTTATTTTCTTCTCATGCCGTAGCAGGTAAGGGTTCAGAGTCTGTGTTTACTATTGATAAACCTCTGTATATTCACCAAGGTGATAAACTTATTGTCACAGCAGATACAGTAGATACTCTTACTGTAGTCGTTGCTGCTGAAGAATTTTTTGATCCGACCCGATAGGAGATAGGAGATGCCACGTGTCTCAACAACTAACACCGCCGATAAAAAGAAAGCCACACAAACTAGAACGAAAGCGAAACAGGCTGGAGCGATTGGCTATGCAAAGGGCGGTAAAGCGAAAAGCAAAAGTAGAGTTAATGAGGCTGGCAACTACACTAAGCCAGCCCTAAGAAAGCGTTTGTTTGAGAAGATTAAAGCTGGCAGCAAAGGTGGTAAACCGGGTCAGTGGTCAGCACGTAAGGCACAGATGTTAGCACGTGAATATAAAGCCGCAGGCGGTGGATACAAAGACTAATGGAAAATCTTAAATTGCCTATAGCCCTTGTAGTCGCAATGGTGTTACAAATCTCTGGCGGTGTTTGGTGGGTTAGCCAACAAGCACAGACTATTGCACAGCTTGACGAAACAGTTAAGCAGATGTCTAGCCGTATGGCTATTGAAGAGAATGTAAACATGAAGCGTGACATCATGCGTAATAACGAAGCTATTGAAGGTTTGTTTGAAGCAGCTAATAGCAATAGTATGCACATGGATAAGATTGTAGATTTACTACGGCGTGTGTCTGTTCTTGAAACTGAGATGAAGTATCTAACAGGCGGCAAGTGATTGTATTTGTACTATACGTGTACTTAGGTGCAAATATAATAGATAGAACACAGAAGTTTGTAGACATGGATAGATGCCTATACTTTGCTGAAAGATTGTCCCGACAACAATCTGTTCCAGTGGGGGATGGTAGAAGATTAAATATAACTGCAGTATGTAGACCTGAACCGAAGTAGGAACCAACCAACATGATTGCCGAAACCCTAGCAGGCATAGCACTTGTAAAGAGTGCAGTAGATGGCATTAAAAGTGCCATAGGGACAGCTAACGATATCGGTGAGATTGCTAGTCATATAGACAACCTCTTTGAAGGTGAAAAGCAGGTACAACAAAAACGTGCTAAGAAGTCGGGTGCTGGTATAGGTGATCAGTTCGGCATCAAAACTGTAGCACAGGAAATGATTGATGCTAAACTAGCACAAGAGAAGATTGCAGAAATGCGGCAGCTAGTTGACTTACGGTTTGGCCCCGGCACGTGGAAGACTATCGTGGATGAAAGAGCCAAGCGAATACAGGAAGCTAAAGAAGCACAGGCGCAAGCTAGGCGAGAAGCTAAACGTGCGCAAGAAGAGTTCATGGAAAACGTAAGGATGACAGGAATAGTGAGTATAGTAGCTGGTGTAGCTATGGGTCTAATCTTATTAGCATTTGTGTTCCTACCTAAATAATTAACTTGACAAAGTAAAATAGAAGTGGTATAACTTATCTATGTCTATACGTAAGCCATCACAAAAAAGTTTATCTAATTGGACTAATCAAGACTGGAGAACCAAGAGTGGTAAACCGTCAGGACAAACCGGTGAGCGTTACCTTCCAGCGGCTGCTATCAAGGCGTTATCGCCATCTGAATACGCCGCTACCACCCGTGCTAAAAGAGAAGGAACTCGTGCTGGTCAGCAGTTCGTCCAGCAGCCTAAAAAGATACAAAAGAAAACTGCACAGTTCAGACGAGGACGATAATGCTTAACCTACTCATAGGACCACTTGCAGAGATTGCTGGCACATGGATGTCAGGCAAAGTCGAACAGACAAAAGCCAATGCCCAGACTAAGGTAGCTAAAGCACAAGCTGAAGCTGTAGTCATGCAGAAGAAAGCTACTGGCGAGATTGATTGGGACTTGGAAATGGCTAGAGGATCAGCTAACTCGTGGAAAGACGAGTGGCTGACTATTCTATTTAGTATCCCACTTATCCTAGCATTCGTGCCGGGAATGGAGGACGTAGTTGCAAATGGATTCGCAAGACTCAACGAAATGCCTGAATGGTATCAGTACTCACTTGGAGTTATCGTTGCAGCTTCTTTTGGAGTTCGTTCAGCGACTAAATTCTTTGGAAAGAAATAATGGCTGCAGAGAAGATACTTGAGTGGAAACTCCTACCAAGATTTATGATGCTGGTAATGACGCTTATGAGTTGGCGTGTAGTCGAGTGGTTCATGTCCTTACCAGAACCCAGTGCAGCACAGGCTGGTTTAGTATCTGTGGTAACTGGCGCAATGACAGGAGCCTTTGCCGTGTGGATGAACCACGAAGGTAAACATCCGGGTCAGTCTAATCATAGAATTTCTGAGTCACGTTCCAGTAAATGAAAAGCCCCTGTAAGGGAATATGCGTACTAGATAAAGAACGTATTAGATGTATTGGTTGTAATCGCACCATAGAACAAATTACTAATTGGGGCAAAAATAAAATGAAGTATCGTAGAGAACATTTTATTGAAGAACTTATCAAGCATGAAGGCTTAAAGTTACAGGTATATCAAGATACACTAGGAATTGATACCATCGGTATCGGACGAAACCTAGAAGACCGTGGCATATCTAAAGAAGAACTAGATGATTTAGATATCCCAACTATTGACCATGTATATGAATATGGCATTACAGAAGCGGATGCGGTCTATCTAGCAACCAATGACGTGCAGATTGTCGAAGAAGAACTGTTACGTGCGCACCCTTGCGTAGACAGATTAGACAGTGTACGTCAGCTTATCGTAATGGATATGGCATTTAACATGGGCGTACCACGTTTGTGTAAGTTTGTCAAAATGTGGAATGCTATCCACGAAGAAAAATATGACGTTGCAGCAAAAGAAATGCTTGACAGCAGGTGGGCAAATCAGGTAAAATCACGTGCAGTGAAGTTAGCTAACGCAATGCATAACGGAGAATTTTAATATGGGATATATAGAACACAAAAAAGGTACTAAAGGCCAGACGTATTATAGCGGTTCTAACCCTAGAAAACAATCTATTGCAGAACGCATTAGTTTTGGTACGGGTAAAGGCAATAAACAATCTGGCGGTTTTTTAGATATGATTGTTAATACGATAAAGAAAGCAATAGACTAATGAAAGAATTTAAAACGTGCAAAGGATGTCCTACTCCTACTAACTGTAAAGCAGTAGGCGCATGTCAAAACAAAGGCAAGTAAATGGCTAGACAACTAACTGAGAAACAACAACGACTATTAGACGTACTGTTTGATGAAGCAGGCGGTGATATTGTGCAAGCAAAGAAACTGGCGGGATATGCTGACACTTCTGGTACTGCTGAAATTGTTAAGGGTCTTAAAGAAGAAATACTTGAGGCTACTCAAATGTATATGGCACGTAATGCGCCGAAAGCTGCGATGGCTATGGTAGGTGGGTTGCATGACCCAACTGAACTAGGTATTCGTGACAAGATGGCTGCAGCTAAAGAACTGCTTGACCGCACAGGTTTGGTTAAGACTGAGAAGATGCAGGTAGAAGCATCAGGCGGTGTCATGCTTATGCCACCTAAAGCTATTGTAGAGGATGATGACTAATGACCTCGCAAGAAATACAAGCACTGCAACAAGAAGCTATGGATGCTTGGAAAAATGGTGATAAGCTTTCTAAAAACTTAACTATGCATCGTAGTAGATACGTTGCAAAAAAACGTGCAGAACTAGAGGCAGCTAAAAATAAAAATAAAGGTGCAACAGATATGCGTGTAGGTGGTATGGTTATATCTACACTAGACAATCGTAAAAACAAATGACACGCAGCATAGGCAAGTGGAAACTTCCACAGCCAACAGACATTAAAGATGAGAACGAGTGGGTACCTATTCCACGTATTGCACGTACAGTACCATTCGGGTATGAACAAGACGAAGCAGACCCCGACCTATTACAACCTATACCAACACAATTAGATTTACTAGAGAAGGCACGTAGCCACGTAAATCAATACAGTTATCGTGAAGTAGCTAATTGGCTAAGTACGCAGACAGGACGCTACATATCTCACGTAGGTTTAAGGAAACGGTTAAGTAATGAGCGAAGACGTAAGAATCAAGCTGCAAGCCTCCGCAAGTGGGCAGAATATGCGGAAAAGGCAATCGCCAAAGCGGAAGCCATCGAAAAAGAAAGAACAGGTTCAAAAGCCGCAGGTTGAGATACAAGAGTACGTTTCACGTGAATACGACACTAGTAATATTGAAGAACACGCTAACGTACTATTCAAACCTAACCCCGGCCCACAGACTGACTTTCTAGCTGCAGCAGAACGAGAAGTATTATATGGTGGGTCAGCAGGCGGTGGTAAATCCTACGCTATGCTTGCAGACCCACTACGATATATGGGGCATCCTGCATTTAGTGGGCTACTCCTACGACACACGACAGAAGAACTAAGAGAACTCGTATTTAAATCACAAGAACTATATCCGAAGATTTGGCCCGGCATTAAGTGGTCAGAAAGAAAGATGCAATGGACGGCACCATCGGGTGCTAGACTATGGATGTCTTACCTAGATAGAGATGACGATGTACTACGTTATCAGGGTTTGGCGTTTAGTTGGATTGGCTTTGACGAATTGACACAGTGGGCAAGCCCTTATGCTTGGAACTACATGCGTTCTCGCTTACGTTCTACCGCACCAGACTTGCCAATTTATATGAGGGCTACGACCAACCCCGGCGGCAGAGGTCATCATTGGGTTAAGAAGATGTTCATTGACCCAGCCCCTTACAACAGAGCCTACGATGCAACAGATACAGAAACAGGAGAAGTACTTAGATACCCAGCGGGACATGCAAAAGCTGGAAAGGCTTTATTCAAACGCAGATTCATACCCGCAAGACTTTCTGATAATCCGTACCTTGCGGAATCAGGTGACTACGAAGCCATGCTTCTTTCAATGCCAGAACAACAAAGACGACAGCTTCTTGAAGGCGACTGGGACATTAAAGAAGGAGCTGCCTTTACTGAGTTTGATAGGGCTATTCACGTTGTTGAGCCTTTCGATATTCCTCATAATTGGGTTAAGTTTCGTGCCTGCGATTATGGCTACGGTAGCTACACTGGTGTTGTTTGGTTTGCCGTTGCGCCTAATGAACAACTTATTGTATATAGAGAACTCTACGTATCTAAAGTCCTTGCCTCAGATTTGGCAGATATAATCCTAGAGGCTGAAGCAGGTGACGGTACTATAAAGTACGGTGTTTTGGATAGCAGTCTGTGGCATAAGCGTGGCGATACTGGTCCATCTCTTGCAGAACAAATGATACAGAAGGGTTGCCGTTGGCGACCATCAGATAGAAGTAAGGGCAGTCGTGTAGCAGGTAAAAACGAAATACACAGACGCTTACAGGTAGACGAGTTTACTGAGGAGCCTAGAATTGTTTTCTTTAATAACTGCACAAACCTCGTTGCCCAGCTACCGTCCATTCCTCTTGACAAAAAGAATCCAGAAGACATTGACACGCATTCGGAAGATCACTTGTATGATGCGCTAAGATATGGTATAATGTCAAGACCAAGGTTTAGTATATGGGACTATGATCCTACGAGTAGACCACAAAACGGAATGCGAGTAGCAGACAGTACATTTGGATATTAAGGAACTGAAATATGGCTGATGATGAAATTATGATTGAAGACGATGCAATTGCATTGGAAGATACAGATGACACTACGGTAGTTGACGCTAATGTATCATCTATTATCCCATTCATCATGGAACGATATAAGCGTTCCGAAGACTATCGTTATCAAGACGAAGAGCGTTGGCTACGTGCGTATCGTAACTACCGTGGTTTATACAGTCCTGATGTTCAATTTACTGAGGCTGAAAAGTCACGTGTATTTATTAAGGTAACTAAAACTAAAACACTAGCAGCCTACGGTTCTATTGTTGATGTGTTATTTGCTAATCACAAGTTTCCTTTATCTGTAGAGCCTACTGAATTACCAGAAGGTGTGGTAGAGGATGTACACTTTGATCCGCAAGAACCAGAGCAAATTCAGAGTGATCCTAACGTAAGTCCATATGGATTTTCTGGTGATGGTCAAGACTTACCGCCGGGTGCTACTGCTAAAACATTACAAGAACGTCTTGGTGTTATGCAGAATAAACTTGAGCCTATTTCAGATAAACTGAAAGAGGGTCCGGGTAAAACACCAACAGCTATTGCATTTAGTCCTGCAATGATTGCAGCTAAAAAGATGCAAAAGAAAATTCACGATCAACTAGAAGAGTCAGGTGCTAATAAACATCTACGTAACTCTTCTTTTGAAATGGCGTTGTTTGGTACTGGTGTAATGAAAGGCCCCTTTGCTATTGATAAAGAGTATCCTAATTGGGATGACGAAGGTAATTACGACCCACTCTTTAAAACTGTACCACAAGTAAGCCACGTATCTGTGTGGAACTTCTACCCTGATCCAGATGCAAACAATATGGATGAGGCACAGTTTGTAATTGAGCGTCACAAGATGTCTCGTACACAATTGCGTAACCTAAAGAAGCGTCCATACTTCCGTGGTCAAGTTATTGATGAAGCCATTATGATGGGTGAGAACTACGAGAAGAAGTATTGGGAAGATGATCTATCTGACTATGCACCAGAGCATGGCATTGATCGTTTTGAAGTTCTTGAGTATTGGGGCATGGTTGATGTCGAGATGCTTGAGGATCAGGGCGTAAGTATCCCAAAGGAGTTACAAGATTTTGACGAACTACAAGCTAATGTGTGGGTATGTAATGGTAAACTGTTGCGCATGGTACTTAACCCATTTAAGCCTAGCCGCATTCCTTATCACGCTGCACCTTATGAGTTAAACCCTTATTCATTCTTTGGTGTGGGTATCGCTGAAAACATGGACGATACACAGACACTAATGAATGGCTTTATGCGTATGGCAGTAGACAACGCCGTACTGTCAGGCAACTTGATTGTAGAAGTAGATGAAACTAATCTAGTACCGGGTCAAGACTTGTCACTGTATCCGGGCAAGATATTCCGTAGACAGGGTGGCGCACCGGGTCAGGCAATCTTTGGTACTAAGTTTCCTAACGTATCGCAAGAGAACTTGATGCTGTTTGATAAAGCACGACAGCTTGCTGACGAAAGCACAGGCTTGCCATCATTTGCACATGGACAGACAGGTATATCAGGTGTAGGCCGTACAGCATCTGGTATCTCTATGCTTATGGGTGCAGCTACAGGTGGCACCAAGACTGTCATTAAGAACGTAGACGATTATCTTCTTCGTCCTTTAGGCGAAGGTTTCTTTCGCTTTAACATGCAGTTTGACTTTGATAAAGAAATCAAAGGAGACTTAGAAGTTAAGGCACGTGGTACTGAAAGCCTAATGGCTAATGAAGTACGTAGTCAGCGGCTCATGCAATTCTTACAGATTGCAAGCAGCCCAGCACTTGCACCTTTTGCTAAGTTCCAATATGTAATCCGTGAGATTGCAAAGTCAATGGACTTAGACCCCGACAAAGTAACCAACAATATGGACGAAGCCGCCCTTCAAGCAGAGATTATGAAAGGGTTCCAACAGCCAGCAGGCCCACAAGGGGGCGTAGGTGGCGCACCAGCGGGTGCTGATGCAATGGACCCTACTGGTGCGGGAGGAGGCTCAATGGGCGTAGGACAGGCTCCTGTGCCGGGTGAACAAGGATTTAGTGCGAATGGACAGGAAACAAATACTCAGCAGCCTCAAGCCGCTGGTCAACAACCCCCAGCAATGGGAGGCATTCAGTAATTACTTAACTGATACAATCACGCAGTATCACAAAGTGATGGAACAAACGGATGACCCTATTGTACTACACAGATCACAAGGTGCAATAGCGATCATGCGTAAAATGAAATACTTACGAGATGAGGTAAACCAGTAATGGCTAAATCAGTAGAAAAACAAATGGAACTTTTTGAGCCAGTAGAACGTGGCTTTCAAGATGGCGGTCTTATGGACGAAGGCGGTACAGTAGACCCTATTTCTGGTAATGATGTACCACCCGGTTCTACTCAAGAAGAAGTTCGTGATGACATTCCTGCACAATTAAGTGAAGGTGAATTTGTTTTTCCTGCAGACGTAGTACGTTATTTTGGCTTAGAAAAACTTATGGAGATGCGCCAAGAAGCTAAGATGGGCTTACAGCGTATGGAAGATATGGGTCAGATGGGTAATAGTGAAGAAGCTATTATGCCAGACAATCTTCCTTTTGATATCGAAGACCTTGACATAGACGAAGAAGACGAGTATAATGATACTATGGAAATGGCTAGAGGTGGTGTAGTACATGCTGCTGCTGGTACGTTTATGACTCCGGGTACAGGCTTTAGTTATCAAGCACCTGCAACTACAGGTCAAACAGGTTATAGTGCATTTCGTGGAACTCCGGCACCAACTGGTGCTACTCCATTAGGGTATACCACACCAACTATGGGTGGTCCAACTTATACCACAGCAACAGGTACAACTAACTTGCCTACTTTTGGTCAGACAGTAGGAAACGCACAAACAACTCCTACCACATATAAAACATACGTAAATGCTGCGGGTCAAACACAACAAATTCCATTCCAGAATGGTAAGCCTTTGTATCCTATTCCAACAGGGTTTACATTACAACCAACAACTCCAACAACTCCTACGACCCCTACGACTACTACTGGCGGTCAAACATACGGCGGCGGCGGTGATGATGGTAGAGATGGGTATGATGTACGAAATGAAAGTTTATCTAACGTAGGTTCTATTTCAGGCACAATGGCTAGTTTATTTGGGTCAAAGGATGATAAACCTAAAACCGTAGGTATAGAAAATATCTACGATACTGCGGCAAAGACAAATAGTTATTTTGGTGGTAGTAAAGCATTTGGCTGGAATAATGAAGAACTTCGTGGTGCAACTTTCACTCAAGGTGCTGCACAATTAGGTACAATAGGTCTTGCTGGTATGGTAAGCGATATATCTAAACAACTAACAGGCAAAGGCTTTGCTCTAAAGGATGTTGGTCTCGAAGGATTTACTGCTATGAATGGCGCATTAAATTCTATGGGTTTAATTAACAGAGGCCAACTTATGAATAATGCTCAAGCATCTTTAGTAGGTAATGCTATGTCAGCCGCACACGCAGCGGTTTATGATGGTAAAGACCCAAAGGCAGCATATAATGCTGTAATGAACACACCGGAAGCCCAAGCTATCGTAGATAAAACACTTACAGATATTAGAGATTCTTATGCCAGAGCTTATAACAATACAAAAGGAATATCTTTTGCTGAAGCTGCTAATGTTGCTAGATCACATGCTGCTGAATTTAAAAGTCAAGTAAATGACCTTGCTAACCCTGTTAATGGTTCTGCACGTATTACAACTACAAATGGCATTCCTGTTAACACGGTAATAGACCCTAAAACTGGTCAACGGATACAAGACCCGACTAAATCAAGAGCATTTACAGCAGACGGTTTAGCTAAAGTTAAAGCTGCAGAAGCGAAACAAAAACAAGCAGAAACTATTGCAAAAGCATTATCAGATAAAGCAAAACGAGACGCAGTATCAGCAGCGTTTGAATCAAGAGGTTATAGCGAAAAAGATGACCCCGGACAGAAGGCACCTACCGGTGGGTACGCAGGTTATGGAGAAGACCCCGGCTTTGATGGCGGCGGCGGCGGTGGTTCGCAAGACGGCCCAAGCAATGACACTAGTAATAACGAAAGCGGCAGCGGCGGTGGTATGGGTGGTGGCTTTGGAAGTGAAGATGATGGCTGGGGCGGCGGCGATTAAACAAGCTGCGTAAGAGGCTTACTTAAATCTTACAATCAGTTGGCTACTCACTCCCCATCTCCCTCGACAGGTGTATGGCTACGGTGGCCCCAACAAGGAGACTACACAAATGAACGATACAATTATGGCAGAAGAAATGCAGACAGAAAAGAAAGTTGCATTTGCCAATCGTAAATATACTAATGAAGAAAAGCGTGAACGTGAAGAAGCAGAACTAGCTGAGATGCTAGAACAGCAGAAGCAAGCCAAAGAGGGTAAGCAAGCTGTTGAACCAGAAGAAGAAGAACCTACTTCCGCTGAAGAAAAAACATTTAAGAAGCGTTACTCAGACCTACGGCGACACCAACAAAAACAAGCTGAAGAGTTTAAAGCTGAACTAGATGCTATGAAGCGACAGCTTGAGCAAGCCACACAAAAGGAAATGAAGCTACCCAAGTCTGATGAAGACATTGAACAGTGGGCAGCAGACTACCCTGATGTAGCAGCTATCGTTGAAACAATTGCAATGAAGAAAGCACGTGAGCAGTCTACTGCTCTGGAAGAACGCCTCAAAGCAATTGATGAAATGCAGAACAGTGCTACTAAAGAAAAAGCTGAAGCAGAACTAATGCGCATTCATCCTGACTTTGATGAAATCCGTGACAGTGATTCATTCCACGATTGGGCAGAAGAACAACCTAAGTGGGTACAGGATGCACTGTACGACAACGACAATGACGCACGTTCCGCTGCACGGGCAATTGACTTGTACAAAGCTGACATGGGCATTACAAGTAAAAAGCCTAAGTCAGATAAAGATGCAGCTAAGTCAGTGTCTACAAAGAATAGTCGTAGCAAACCTCAAGATGAAGGCAATGCTACATATCTAAAAGAATCCGCAGTTCAGAAGATGTCACCTCAAGAGTACGAGAAAATGTCTGATGAAATCATGGAAGCCATTCGTAGTGGTAAGTTTATCTACGATGTTTCGGGTTCAGCCCGATAAAAAAGAGTTGACATTTAGTTTACATTAAGTATAACTAGAGTCAGATAAGTGTAAGTTGGATAGCTACCAGCTTACGCTAATCATCAGCAAACAACAATATCCTTTCGGATTACCTAATAAATATGGCCTGTTGAATAGTTGGGCGGCCACCTAGCTAGAATACACACCCATAGGACTTAGCCTCTGCAAAGCATTGTATAGTTTGCATCTGTCAAAATGCTTTTAATAGGAGAATTACAATGGCATTTGGAAGCGCAGCCGGGTGGACTAACCTCCCCAACGGCAACTTTTCACCAGTAATCTACTCCAAACAGGTGCAGCTTGCATTCCGCAAGGCCGCTGTTTGTGAAGGGATTACTAATTCCGACTACTTTGGCGAGATCGCTAACATGGGCGATTCAGTCAAGATCATTAAAGAGCCTGAGATTTCAGTTAATGCATATCTTCGTGGTACAACCATTGTTCCACAGGCGATTGCTGACGATGACTTCTCACTGACCATCGACAAGGCTAACTACTTTGCATTTAAAGTAGACGACATTGAAGAAGCACACTCACACGTGAACTTCCAGCAGTTGTCTTCTGATCGTGCAGCGTACCGTCTTGCTGACCAGTTTGACCAAGACGTTCTTGGTTACTTGTCAGGTTACTCGCAGTCAGCCCTGCATACAAATGCAGACACCGTGAACACAACTGTTAACGGTACAAAGGCAAATACCACTGCTGGTTCAGACGAATTGCTTGCAGCTAACAAGCTGGACGCATCTGACTTCAACGGCGGTGTTGCTGCTCAGTCAATTGGTATCGTGCCTCGTGCCGGTACTTCTGGCGTACCTTCAGCAACTGGTACTGCTAACCCACTGCAGATCATTGCACGTATGGCACGTAAGCTAGACGAGCAAGATGTTGATAGCCGTGGACGTTGGATTGTGATTGATCCAGTTCTGAAAGAAATCCTGATGGACGAAGAGTCACGTCTCCTTGACGCTGACTTCGGTGGTTCAGGCTTGCAGAATGGTTTGATCCTCAACAACTTGCATGGGTTCCGTGTGTACGTGTCTAACAATCTACCGATCCTTGGTACTGGTCCTGCCACAACTGGCGGCACCAACGCTACCAACTTTGGCGTGATTGTAGCTGGACATGACTCAGCGGTTGCTACTGCAGAGCAGATCAACAAGACCGAAACATACCGTGACCCTGACAGCTTTGCTGACATTGTTCGTGGCATGCACCTCTATGGTCGCAAGATTTTGCGTCCAGAGGCTCTTGTGAACGCTGTTTACAACCTCGCCTAGTAATAGGTACAGTGAGTGGGCGGGAGTGTTCTCGCCCCTCACATTTTTCTCTTTAAGGATTTAACATGGCTACATTTTTAGAGTTAGTAAATGAAGTAAATAGAAGGTTGAATGAAGTTGAACTTACAGCTTCTAACTTTGCTTTGTCTTCAGGTTTTTATGCTCACGCTAAAGATGCAGTTAATGCTTCTATTAGATATATCAATCAATCTGAATTTGAATGGCCTTTTAATCACAATTTACAAACACTTACATTAACAGCAAATCAAAGTCGCTATCCTTTTCCTGCAGACTGCAAAGTAATTAACTTTGACAGTTTTAGAATACGTGAAGATGCTACTATAGGAAATGCCACTACAAAACTATCTTCCATTACATATGAAGAGTATTTAGATAAATATGTAGGCCAAGAGTATAACTCAACATCAGGTCAAGGAGTTCCTGTTAAGGTAGTACAAGCTCCATCCTTAGAATTTATTCTAACGCCTGAACCTGATAAAGCATACGAATTGATTTATGAGTACTATAATTTTTCTGCTGATCTGGTATTAAATACAGATACAGCTATTATTCCTGATAGATTCAAGCACGTCATAACTGATGGTGCTATGCACTATGCATACCTGTTTCGTGGAAATACGCAAGATGCACTTGTAGCAAAAGAAAAATTTGATGAGGGCATTAAACATATGCGTTCAATGCTGATTAACAGAACACGGTATGTACGTTCTTACATGATTCCACAAAATACTGGTGGTGGAAGTAGATACGGATTTTCGTGGCTGTAGGGAGTTTAGCTTATGGCTGACGCAT
>Ga0222719_10000436_pt1 | contig 41325 bp, 41 predicted proteins | sample C33_34DmetaG_FD_165039 | JGI IMG/M metagenome (GOLD analysis project Ga0222719, IMG submission 165039) | Estuarine water microbial communities from San Francisco Bay, California, United States - C33_34D | ecosystem: Environmental > Aquatic > Marine > Unclassified | place: USA: California... | reverse complement strand
CACCAAAGGTTTTCTTTGAGAAATTGCCAATAAATCTCGGTAAAGAATCTCGCTACCAACAATACCACCACCAGGACTGTTAACTCTAACCAAAACTGCTTTAACGTTATCTTGTAATGCAATTTTATTTAAAACATCACTGCGATAGTCATTTTCAAAGATAGTATTTTCAATTTTGATTTCGGCTATATAGTTGGTTATGCCATCAACCTCATGATCTTGGTTAAAGAAAATAAACTTTATTAAAATAATTATAGAAAAGAAAAACAAAAGTGCAGAAATGTTGCGCCACTTATGCACTTTGTTTTTAAGATAAATAACTGAAGCTATTATATCAGATTTCATTATTTATTTTATTCTTTGCTATCTTTTTTTGATTTGTCATTTTGATCATCATCAAAAGATAGTGACTCTAAAACATCGCCAGCTATACTGCCGATTGAAGATCCGCTATCGCTAGGTGAATAAATATGATCATCTTGTGAATCAGCTTCCAAAGCTTTTATAGATAGCAGAAGTTTACCAGTGGTTTTGTTAAAGGTTATAACTTTTGCCTCGATTCTGTCGCCAACTTCAAATTTTTCAGTTTTTTGATCAGATTTGTTTTTAGAAAGATCTAGCCTTTTGATTATACCTTTTAATCCGCTATCAAGTTCAACTTCTAAGAAATCCTTTTTAACATTAATTACAACACAAGAAAGAATCGAACCCTCATCAATTTTGGCAATATCATCTTTAAATTCACCATTAGTGATTTGCTTAATACCAAGAGAAATTCTCTCTTTTTCATAGTTAATTCCAAGAATCATAACATCTATCTTTTCATTTTTCTTGAAATTTGATTCTTGAATTGATTCGCCATTTTCAGCAATGTCACTTTTATGTATTAAGCCTTCAATACCACCATCAAATTCAACAAATACACCAAAATCAGTGAAGTCTTTGATAATACCGCTGGCAATGTCTCCAACTTTATGTTTTTCCGAGAATTCTTGCCAAGGATTTTTTTTGCATTGTTTTATACCAAGTGAAATTCGATGATTTTGTGCATTAATATCCAAAATCATAACTTCAACTTCTTGATCAGGAGATATAACTTTATTTGGGTTGGTTACGTTTTTCATCCAGCTAATTTCTGAAACATGAACTAATCCTTCAATGCCTGCTTCGATTTCTACAAAAGCGCCATAAGAAGTTATATTGGTAACCTTACCCTTTGTAGTTGAGCCAACTGGATATCTTTCAGCAATAGATTCCCAAGGATTTTGCTGTAATTGCTTCATGCCTAATGATACCCTCTTGGTTTTTTCGTCATATTTAATAACTTGAACCTTGACTTCTTGACCAACTTTTAAAGCTTCTGAAGGATGTCTAACTCTACACCATGATATATCGGTAAGATGCAATAGACCATCAAAGCTTCCAAAGTCGATAAATGCACCATAATCGGTGATATTTTTAACAACACCATCCAAGGCATCTCCAACGTTTATTTTGGCTAAAACCTTTTCTTTCTCAATATTGCGCTGGCTTTCAATTATCGCTCTTCTTGAAACAACAACGTTACCTCTTAAATCATCAATTTTAAGTACGTGAAGCTTTTCATCTTTATTTATCAAGAACTCATCATCAGACAAAAGCATTGTATCTACCTGACTTCTTGGTAAAAAACATATTATGCCATTAACATCAACAGCATAGCCTCCTTTAACACGACCCAAAATTTTGCCGTCAATAACAATTTTATTTTCCATGCACTCTCTTAGATAATTCCAGCTAATATATCTACGCGCATTTTCACGGCTAATAATTAAATCGCCTCTTTTATTTTCTAATCTATGTAAAAATACATCAACTACATCACCTTCATTAATTTCGCCATCTCTCTTAAATTCAGAAAGTTCAATGAATCCTATTGATTTAGCGCCAATATCAACCGCAACACCTTTTTCTGAAATTTCAACAATCACTCCTTTTACTACACCACCCTCAACTAATCTTTGATTATCTTTTTCAAATTCTTCAAATAGTTGCGCAAAACTCTCATTATTAGTATTTGCTGTTAAATTATCTTCTCTTAATTCTTCTAAATTCTTAGTCATTTTATTATTTAATAGTTTTTGCATGATTAATTACTGGAAATGTCACCAGCATTGCATATAGCTATTCATATAGTTATCTACAATTTTACTAAATAGTGCAAAGTTTAAGGTTAATATTTATAAAGTTACTTTCGTAACCCAAGCAAGCTACACAGCTTGTTTTGATAAAAGAAACCAATTTTAATGAACACTAATTCAAAAGGCAAGTACTAACCAAGTTCTAATACTATTTTCACAAATTAAGTACTTAATTTATGAAAATAGTATAATTTATCCAACTACTTTTCCATCTATCAAAATATTTTTAATTATAAAAAGTATTTTCTTTACTTGATTTTTATCATATATAGTTTTTAAATAACCTACTATATTAGTAAACTATTATTTAAATTAATTTATGATCTTAACAACTAAGGGCAGATATGCAGTTATGGCGGTTGTTGACATCAGTAATCGCAAAGACGGCAAACCAGTAAAATTAGCTACTATTGCCGAAAAAAATAATTTATCATTATCTTATCTTGAGCAAATTTTTTTTAGCTTAAAAAAACATGGCATCGTTAATTCAGTACGTGGTCCGGGTGGAGGTTATGTGCTGGCTAAGGATCATAAAGATTTAAACATAGCCGATGTAATAAGAGCAATTGGCGAGCAAGTTAAAATTACTAATTGTGGTGGTAAAAAAAACTGTAGTGCTAGCTCTAGCGAATGTATCACTCACCATTTATGGCAAGGACTTGAAAAAAAGATATATGAATATTTAGGTTCGATTTCATTATTTGATGTATGCCGTTAATATATTTTGATCACAATTCAACAACAAAACCATATTCACAAGCTATCTACGCGTTTAATCAAGTCGCTACTGATCCGTTAAATAACTTGTCAATTCATCAACTTGGTCGCAAAGCTGAAAACTTTGTTGAAGGCTCACGCCAAGAAATTGGTGATTTTCTAAAGGCCACAAATTTTGAAATTATTTTTACCAGTAGCGCATCTGAAGCGGCAAATATGGCAATTTGTGGGCTTGAAGTAAAAAATATAATTATTTCTAAGATTGAACATGCTACCCTTTATAATTGTCGTCCATCAGATAAAAAAATTATTGAGGTTGGTGTTAACGAAGATGGAGTTATTAACCTAGAAGAGTTAAAGCTTGTAATTGATCAGCAGCTTGATGGCAATTTTGTAGTTGTAACAATGCTTGCCAATAATGAAACTGGCGCAATTCAGCCAATTAAAGAAATTGCTAAAATGACTCACCAAAAAGGGGGTTTATTGTTGTGTGACATAGTGCAAGCAGTTGGTAAAATTGAGGTTGATTTAGAAGATTTAAATATTGACCTAGCGATTATTTCAGCTCATAAAATTGGTGGCTTGCAAGGAGTTGGAGCGTTGTTAGCAAGGAAGGGAATTGAGATAAAGCCATTAATTTTGGGTGGTGGTCAAGAAAAAAATAAAAGAGCGGGCACAGTTAATGTGGCTGGAATTGCAGCTTTTAGCAAAGCTTGCAAAGTAAGGCAAGAAAATAACCATATTAAACATAAAATTATAGAGTTAAGAAATTATCTTGAAAACAGAATTATTGATATTGCTGGGGATAAAGTAAAAATTTTTAGTAAAAAAGTTGCAAGGCTACCAAATACCTCGTTTTTTGCTACACAAAATTGTCCAACTCAAACTCAATTAATTCAATTTGATTTGCACAATATTTGCCTTAGTGGAGGCACGACTTGTTCTTCTGGATCTTTAAAAAAATCAAGAGTTTTGCAGGCTATGCAAGTAACTAATGATTTTGCCCAATGTGCTATAAGGGTAAGCTTAGGTGAGGATAATAATAAGGATCAAGTTGATCAATTTATTGAAGTTTGGCAAAAAATTTACAAAAAATATAATTAATTTTATGAAATTACCAATTTACATGGATTATCAATCGACTACACCAATCGATCCAAGGGTGGTTGAGGTTATGCATAAATCAATGGTCGAAGATTTTGGTAATCCGCATTCTAGAACTCATTCTTATGGCTGGATTGCTGAGGAAAAGGTTGAAATTGCGCGTCGTCAGATTGCTGATTTGATTAACGCCGATCCCAAAGAAATTATCTTCACTTCTGGCGCTACTGAATCTAACAATATTGCGATTAAAGGTGTGGCCAAATTCTATGGCAAAAATGGTAAAAATCATATCATAACATTAGTTACTGAGCATAAATGCGTAATTAATTCAGTTCGTGAACTTGAACAAGAAGGTTTTTCGGTAACTTTTTTACCTGTGCAAAAAGACGGAACTATTGATTTAAAAAAGTTAAAATCAGCAATAACTGATAAAACTTGCTTAGTGTCAATTATGACAGTTAATAATGAAATTGGTACCATTCAGCCACTTAAAGAAATTGGCCAGATTTGTCGTGAAAAAGGGGTGTTTTTTCATACAGACGCAGCGCAAGCATTCGGTAAAATTTCACTTGATGTTAATGAAATGAATATTGATTTAATGAGCATTTCGGGGCATAAAATTTATGGCCCAAAAGGAATTGGCGCTGTTTATATTCGAAGAAAGCCTAGAGTCAGAATAAAATCAATTATTAGCGGCGGTGGTCAAGAAAGAGGAATTCGCTCTGGTACGGTACCAACATTTTTGGCTGTTGGCCTTGGCGAGGCAGCCAGAATTGCTAAAGAAGAAATGTCAAAAGATTTGAAACATGTTAAAAAATTGGCTATAAAATTTTATCAAGCTTTGGCTGATGAAGGACATATTTATCTAAATGGACCCGATATTTATGATTTTAACAAAAGATATCCAGGAAATATCAACTTATCATTTGCTGGTATTGAGGGTGAATCAATGATTATGGCAATTAAAGATTTGGCCGTTTCTTCTGGCTCAGCTTGTACTTCAGCATCACTTGAGTCATCATACGTGCTTCACGCTTTAGGAGTTGATGATGAATTATCGCATACCTCAATTCGTTTTGGCATTGGCAGATTTACAACTGAAGAAGAAATTAATTATGCAATTAACCTGGTAAAATCAAAAATTAATAAATTGCGTGAGTTAAGTCCTTTGTGGGAGATGATGCAAGAGGGTATCGATCTCAAATCAATAAACTGGCAAAGCCACTAAAAAGACCCCTGCAAATCAACGAATTTTAGTAATTTTGTTGTTATTTTAATTTTTTAAATTCACTTATATCTTGATACGCTAAAATTTAAAAAATATAAAATGCCTAAAAATTCCTCAAAATTGGTTGATTTGCAGGGGTCTTCTAAAAACTGCTATTTTAACCAATTTTGGTGTTATTAAAAATTTTTGAAATTCATGTACATTTAAGTACACTAAAATTCCAAAAATTTTAGCCGATTTGATGGTTAAAATAGTCGTTAAGACTATTTTAATTGATCAAATCTCCCTACAAATTGGCTAAAATATCTATTTTTTATAGCCAATTCATATTTTGAGAGTTGGTTAATTTAGAAAATTTGTTAACTTAAAAATTATAATAATATGGCCTATTCAAAAAAACTTTTAGATCATTATGAGAATCCTCAAAATGTCGGTTCTTTTGCTAAGGAAGAAAAAAATATCGGCACCGGCCTTGTAGGAGCGCCGGCTTGTGGCGACGTTATGAAGTTACAAATCAAAGTTTCAGATGATGGTGTGATTGAAGATGCTAAATTTAAAACTTTTGGTTGCGGTTCGGCAATTGCCTCAAGTTCTCTGGCAACTGAATGGATTAAGGGTTTAAATATTGACGAAGCAGTGAAAATCTCTAACAAGGAAATTGCTGAAGAATTATCATTGCCGCCAGTAAAAATTCACTGCTCACTTTTAGCTGAGGAGGCAATTAAATCGGCGATTGATAATTATAAATCTAAAAAAGACCAGTCCGATAATGATAATAAAAACAATAATTAGCAGTGAAATTTACAGATTCTGGCAATCCAATTGTTGATTATTTGACGATTACTGATGAAGCGTTGTTGCAAGTAAAATCATTGCTTAACGAGCGCAAAGAGCCATGTGAAGGCATTAGAGTTGGGATTAGAACTCGTGGCTGTTCAGGTCTTAGCTATAATATTGAATATGCTATAAAAGATAACAATATCACTAAATTTGACGATGTGGTGCAAAAAGACGGTATTAATGTTTATATCGATCCTAAAATCTCGATGTTTTTGATTGGCAGTAAAATGATTTATAAAGAAGGTGATATTGAATCAGGATTTGATTTTGTGAACCCAAATGAAAAAGGGCGTTGTGGTTGTGGTGAAAGTTTTAAGGTTTAGTTTATAGAGATGGTAAATTATTTCGCAGTTTTTGGTCTAAATACAGGATTTGATATTGATATAGATGTTCTTGAAAAAAAATATTTTGAGTTCCAAGCGCAATTACATCCAGATAAAGCAGGGGTTGAAGAAATTGAAAAATCAATAAAAATTAATGAAGGCTACAAAGTTTTAGTAGATGATTTTTTGCGTTGCTGTCATTTGCTGGCTTTGCAAGGATTTGATATTTTACAAGATGAAAAGGCAATTAAAGTTGATCAGAAAATTTTGCTAGAGATTTTAGAATTACAAGAGCAAATCGCTGATAATAAAGATTTAAAAAAGCTTGATGAATGGCAATCTTGGCTAAATCAAAATATTAAAAATCTGATCAATTTAGCGAAAAAAAATATTGATGATAAAGAAATGGCTAATGCAGCACAAATTTTGGTTAAGGCAAAATATTATAAAAAATGTCTAGCTGATATTAAAAACAAGAAAAAATCTTTAAAAAATGCCACTTAAAATTGAAGAACCTCAAAAGCCAGCTAATCAAAATAATCATCAAGAAATTATTGTCGGTATTGATCTTGGCACTACAAATTCACTGATTGGAATTGTCGAAAATGATAAATTAAGAATTTTTGCTGATCAAAATAATAAAAATATTATTCCCTCAATTGTCAGTTTTAATCAAGAAGGTGACATTACTGGCGTTGGCGATTATCAAAAAGATGCTGTAAATATTTCATCAATTAAAAGATTAATGGGTAAAAATTATGATGATGTTAAGGATCAAAAATTTGATTTTAAAATATCGCCAAAAAATGGCCTAACCATTAAAATTGCTGATAGAAGCTACCGTCCAGAAGAAATTTCGGCCAAAATTTTAAAATATCTTAAACAAATTGCTGAAGATAAATTAAAAACCCAAGTTAAAAAATGCGTTCTAACAGTTCCTGCTTATTTTGATGAAGCGGCGAAAAATGCCACTAAACATGCGGCGCAAGTTGCTGGATTAGAAGTGGTGAGATTAGTCAATGAGCCGACTGCTGCGGCTCTAGCTTATGGACTCGATGAAAAAGTAGAAGGTTTGTATTTGGTTTATGATCTGGGTGGTGGCACATTTGATGTTTCGCTCCTAAAAATGCAACAAGGCGTTTTTAAAGTTTTAGGAGTTGCTGGTGATAATCAACTGGGTGGCGATGATTTTGATCATTTAATAATCTCAAAATTTCCCAATTTAAGCAAAGAACAAGCTAAAGAAATAAAAGAAAAATTTTCTGCACAAGAATTTGTTAAGATTGATGATCAAAAATTTTCGATTCAAGATTTTAATGAATTGATTGCTAAAAAAGTTGATAAAACTATTCATCTAACCCAAGATCTGATCGATGATCTTGAAATTGATCAGGAAAAAATTAATGGTGTAATTTTAGTTGGTGGTTCTACTCGTTTAAAATTAGTTCAAGAAAAATTAGCTGAAATTTTTGGTATTAAAAAAATTCTAACCAATCTTGATCCAGATCGTGTAGTTGTTATGGGTGCTGCTTGGCAGTCTTATAACTTATCTGGTCATGGTCAAAATTTATTGCTTGATGTTGTGCCTTTATCTTTGGGTATTGAGATGATGGGAGGTATTGTTGATAAAATTATTCATCGAAACACTACAACGCCTTGTGCCTACGGCAAAGAATTTACCACTTACGCTGATAATCAAACCGGTATGAAATTTCATATTGTTCAGGGCGAAAGAGAATTGGCTCAGGATTGTAGGTCGCTGGCTAATTTTGAAATCAAAAATATTCCGCCAATGAAGGCCGGATTAGCTAAAATATTGGTAACTTTTAAGGTTGATGTTGATGGATTGTTAACGGTAAGTGCCAAAGAGCAAAAAACTGGTCAACAGCAAGAAATTATTATTAAACCTACTTTTTCATTGGATGAATCTAAAATAAAAGAAATGTTGCTCGATTCTTTGAAAAATTCTAAAGCTGATATTGAAAAAAGGCTAACAATTGAAGTAAAAAATGGCCTTAAAAAAGACATTGCTATAATTAAACAAGATTTAATCAGTTCGCCAGAATTGGTTGATTATGCAGAAATAAATCTAATTCAAGATCAAATAAAAGAGATTGAAGAATTACTTTCAAAAAATCCAAACAAACAAGAGCTTGAAAAATCAGCTGAACGATTCCACAAAATCACCGAAAATCTGGTTTTAAATAAGGTCAACAAAGTTTTGAACTCCAAAATTTCTGGCAAGAAAATAGAAGAGATTTAAAAAATATTGCAATATATCCTTCAAAATTCATCTTTTAGCGCAAATTGGCGTTAAAAGAGTCAATTAATAATGACCTAAATTATTTTTAATGAAGTCAAGAACCTCATCAAAATCTGTTTTAATTTTTGCTAAAACATTCTTTTTTACCGTTCTATTTTCTTCGGGGCTTTGTTGCGCTTTTTCCAATATTTCGGCCAAGGTAAAGGCGCCAACAGAAGTGGCTGCTCCTTTAAAGGCATGAGATGCCATATACCAGCTATTGCTATCACCAGACTCGATGGAATCTTCTAGTTTTTCAATATTTCTTTTGGCGGTATCAACAAATATTTCAAATAATTCTTTTTCAAATTGTTTGTCATTGTCAATTATGCCTCTTAAGAATTCTAAATCAATTGCAGGCTCCTTGCTTTCTATATTAGCTTTTGTCATATTGTTTTGATTATTTAAGATTTGAAAGTTTTTTGAAGTAAACAATATATGTCTTAAAATAATCCAGTAAAATTTAAAAAATATATCAGTTTTTTCTATTTAGACTCAATATCAGTCAATGATAGCAAGATTTCTTTTATTTCAAGATGATCATCATAGCTAATAATTGATTTTTCTTTGATTAATTGTGGACTAATAGATTTAGATATAGAGCCATCTTGTGTTTTAAAAATAATTGGTCGACAACCAGAATTTAAGGCGCAATGAACATCAGCAATTGTATCGCCAATAAACCAAATTTCATCTTTGTTTGGATCTAAATCGCTACCCATTAAAGCTAAATCAACTGGATCTTTACTGGGTTTATCATTATAGGCATCATGAGCGCCAATTATAGCAAAAAATAAATCACTTACTCTCAAAGCTTTACATTCTTGTCTTAAAGTTGATCCCACCTTATTACTGATTACAAATTGCAAAATATCAGTTTTGGCAACGGTTCTAATTAAATCATAAGCATTTGGTAAAAAATCTATATCAAGATGGATTTCATGATAGGATTTTTTGTAAATTTCGCCCGCTTCTTGCCATTTGTCGCCAAAAATCTGAGGAAATGATTCACGCATTGACTGATGAACTGAATTTTTAACCTTCTCTAAGCCCCAAGGTTCTTTATCAAAAGCGATCATAGTTTTATCGATTGATCTTTGAATCAACGGCCAACTATCAACTAAAGTGTTGTCCCAGTCATAAATTATAGCTTTAGGCTTGGATAAGCTTTTTAATGAATTCATAATTTATTTTGTTGTATCACTTTTTAAAAGGTTTTGGATCGAAATGATTTTCAAATTTATTTTTAACACCATCAAATTCCTTAGCCTCAGGCAACGCATCTTTTTTCTTAGTAATCACTGGCCATTTCTTAGCATATTCACGATTAATCTCAACCCATTTCAATAAGTTTTCGCTTTCAGGAAAAATAGCTTCAGCTGGACACTCGGGTACGCAAACCCCGCAGTCAATACATTCGTCAGGGTCAATTACTAGCATATTTTCACCCTCATAAAAACAATCAACTGGACACACCTCAACGCAGTCGGTATATTTGCATTTAACGCAATTATCAGTTACTACATAAGTCATTTTGTTTGTAAATTAGTTAACTTAATTTTCATAATTTCGGTTTTTACTCTAATTAAAGATAAAAACACAAAAAAACAAAAATACACTCCAAACATTAAAAGCAAAGGTTTTAACATTGATTCGTGAATTGCCAAACCGCCACTGCGAATTATACTTGCTGGCTGATGTAGTGAGTTCCAATATTCCACTGAAAATTTAATCAAAGGCACATTGATAAAGCCTGCAATCGACAAAATCGCGGCGATTTTTTCACCTTTTTCTTGATCGTCAAAAGAATCAATTAAAATTATATAACCAAGATAAAGAAAAAATAAAATTAAAACCGAAGTCATACGTGCATCCCACGCCCACCAAGTGCCCCAAATTGGTTTACCCCACAAGCTTCCAGTTATTAAAGTTATGGCGGTAAAAACAGTGCCGATCAAAGCTATTGATTTGGCAATTATGTAAAAAAATCGATTTTTCCAAATAAAGCCAGAAATGTTGAAAATGGCCATTATAGTGTAGATTAAAAGTGACATCCAAGCTGCCGGCACATGCACATACATAATTTTAACAGCATTTCCTTGCTGATAATCATCTGGTGAATTAAGAATGGCAGGAACTGCTAGTGCCAAGAAAATAGCCAGACAAGCTAAGGAAAATGGCAAAAATAGGCGAAAATTTTGCTCAAAATTTTGAAATTTGAATAAAGATTTAAATGGAACCATTGTAATAAAATACTAATTTTTCTAAATTTTTAATAATTTGTAGAGGTCTTGTTTAAAAAATCTTAAAAACTCCGAATTCCTTAAGACATACACCTAAGCCCCTGCGGGGCACCCCTCTAGAAGAGGGGAATGGCCTCAGTAATTTTCTTTAATAAATGACATTAAGCCTTCAATAACCTCGCTTAGATTATTTTTTACTTCAAAATCGGTAATTCTAAAAATTTTTAAACCAAAAGATTTAAGATAAGCTTCTCGTTTTTGATCATATTCAATTTTGTCTTCATGTGAAGATCCATCTATTTCAACTATCAACCCTAAAGATTTAACAAAAAAGTCGACGATATAGTCACCAACGATTTTTTGGCGGTCAAAATCAAGTCCCAAGATTTTTTTGTTTTTGACTTGCTGCCAAATTAGTACTTCTGATAAATTGCCAGATTTTCTGAGGTTTTTGGCTTTTTCTCTAAGATTTATATTTTTTGGCAAAGATTTGTAACCATTATAGGTTAAATTCCCCTCTTCTAGAGGGGTGCCCCGCAGGGGCGGGGTGTATGTCTTAAGGAATTCGGAGTTTTTAAGAGGGGTGCCCCGCAGGGGCGGGGTGTATGTCTTAACAAGCTCTATATTATTTAAAAGATTTTTATCCATATTTAAAAATTATGGTATTATACTAAAATTTAACCTTTGTATACGCTATATATAACTAGTCTTTTAACCAAAAAATTGCAATAAATTCTCAAGCTTAACTTTTTGTTCTTGGCCATTATCAAGATTTTTAACTACTAATTCCTTGGTTTTTGCCTCGTCTTCGCCGATAATAACAGCAAATTGACAGTTTTTTTGGGCGAGCTTTTTCATTTGTCTTTTAAAATTGCCAGCAAAGCTAAAATCAACTAAAAAACCATTTTTTCGTAAATTTTGAGCGATTTCAAAAGCTAAAAATTTCTCATTTTCTGAAATATAATTAATGGCAATTGCTCTATTTTCGACTAATTTAATTTCACTCATCAGCATCAGCCTTTCAACGCCAGCAGCAAAGCCAATAGCTGGTACATCTTTACCTGACATTTTTTCAACCAAATTATCATAGCGACCTCCGGCAAGTACGGTATTTTGGGCGCCATCATGATTGTTTACAAATTCAAAAACCAAACCAGTGTAATAATCTAGGCCACGCACTAAATTTGAATCTAATTCAAATTTTACGCCAAATTTTTGTAAAAGATTGATAATATTTTCAAGATTTTGCTTAGCTTCGTCACTATAAAATTGAGTAATCTTGGGAGCGCTAGCAAATAGTTTTTGATCATTTTTATCTTTTGAATCAAGAATTCTTAAAGGATTTTTGGCTAAACGATTTTTTGAATCGTCAGATAGCTCGCTTGCATATTTTGCAAAATAATCTTTCAAAGCTATTTCAAAATTTGTTTTGCTTAGTGCATCTCCTAAATGATTAATTTTTAAAGAAACTTGATCTAAAATAGCTAATTTTTGTAAAATTGCCTGTGCTAAAAGCAAAATCTCAACATCGCAGTAAAAATTTTCAGCGCCAAAAACTTCATAATTTACTTGATGAAACTGTCTTTGCCTGCCTTTTTGAGGGCGATCATAACGAAAAACTGGACCATAAGAAAAGAATTTTTGTGGTAGAGTTTGACTTAATTCACCATTGCTGACAAAGCTCCTCACAATACTGGCCGTGAATTCTGGTCTCAGGGTTAAAAAATTATCGGAGCGATCTAAAAATTTATAAACTTCTTTAGTTAAAATATCGCTATCTTCACCTAAATTTCTTTCAAAAATCTCGCTAAATTCAAAAATTGGCGTTTGTAATTCACTAAAGCCATAGTTTTTAGCAGAATTTTTAGCAATTTCGATAACTTTATTAAATTTATATAGCTCTTCGCCAAATAAATCCTTTGTGCCACGCACTGCTTGTAATTTGTGATCTGACATGAAAATTGACTAACATAAATATCATTAATGTAAGTATTAAAGCAAATTACATAAATGTTATAATTGCAATCAGTTTATGAAAATGTGAAATCTATTATCTTTGTAATACTGTTTTTTCGGTGAGAGTTTTAGCTAATGTTGTTCTGGGGGTTGCAAGTGGCTCTAGAATTTTATCGCCAATTCTACTTAGACCCACCTTTTCGGCTATTGAGCTCGGAGTTTCTCCTTCGCTATTTTTAAAGTATAGGCTTTGGATCTTGTTGGATTCAAATAAATGATTTATAAGCAACTCTGCGTTATCTGTTCTCCTGCTTTTTAAAGCTATATGCAGCGGCGTATTTTTGTCAAAGTCTTGAATCTCGGGTTTTGCGCCCTTATCAAGCATAAGCATAATAATCTTTGTTGTGTTATTGTTTGTATCATTATTATGAATTGCTAGAAGATGCAAAGCAGTCTTATTTTTATCGTTGCAAGTATTTAGATCTTCTAAATTATTAACATCTAAATTATTAACAAGAGTTTCTAAAATTTCTAGCCTCTTAAATCTTGCGGCATAATGCAATGCTGTATTGCTATGATTGTCTTTGGCGAATGCCAATTCCGGATTCGATTCAATACTATTTTTGAAAGACTCAGTATCTCCTGTTTTTATAAAATTTAAAAATTCTACATCACTTGTCATTTTGCTTAAATTATTAAGGTTAAAAATCTATTTATAGCAATATTCGTCTTTAATAACACATTTGTATTTTGTCTTTTTGGTCTAAAATATTTCCCCTAAAGTGGTTGATTTGCAGGAGTCTTTTAAAGACGAATGTTGGTATTAGATAATGATACTAAAATTAGCAAATTCAATCAATGAATATACCCAAGATCTGGGATAAAAAGCTTCGATGTCTCAATTTTGAAAAAATAACTAAATAGCAGTTTTTTTGGGATGAGTTCAATAATTTCACCAAATCAAGACTGATTTGGTGAGCACGGTTGGAATCGAACCAACGACAACCTGATTAAAAGTCAAGTGCTCTACCGACTGAGCTACGTGCTCCTATACAAAAGAAAAGCAAGGTCACATATCTAAATGGCTTTTCTTCTAAAAAGCAACTATTTTATTTAACTCAAATTTTGATAAGATTTGACAAAAATTGAGCTGTGATATTTTTAGCTTCTAAAAAATTGTCGACATTAAATCTTGTATGATAAGGACTGTTTTGAGTTGATTGATTCCTAAACCAAGTTAGTTGTCTTTTAGCGTAATTGCGGGTTTTTTGGCAGATAATTTTTTTCATTTCTTCAAAATCAAGTTCTTGATTTAGGTAATTGCTGATTTCTAAAAAGCCAATTGTGCGTGCGATAGGTAAATTATTTAATTGGGTATTATTAGGTAATTTTTTTAACAAATTCTCAACTTCTTGAATTGCGTCTTCTTTTATCATGCTATCAAATCTTAAATGGCATTTTTGATAAAGTTGATCTCGATCAATATTAAGATTAAAATGAATAAATTGAGCATTATCAATGATTTTTTGATTTGATTGTTGGTGCCAATAAAGAATTGGTTTACCAGTTTCTAGCCAAACCTCATAGGCTCTTAAAACTTTTTGCGGATCTTTGATGTCGGTAATTTGTGATTTTTCAATAATAGCTTCAAGCCCTAATGTATCTAGATCAGTTTTAGCCTTAATTTTTTTTTGAGGAGAAATTGCAGGAATAATTGAGATGCCCTCAATTAATTTTGAAATATACATGCCACTGCCACCAACAATAATTGGTACTTTATTTTTGGCAAAAATTTCATCAGTTTTTTCTTTAACTAATTTTAACCAATCAAAAACTGAAAAATTTTGATCATAATCTAAAAAACCATAAAGATGATGCTTTAATTTTTGCTGATCTTTTAAAGATGGTTGAGCTGATAAAATTGGCAAATCTTTATAAATTTGCAACGAATCAGCATTAATAATTTCGCCGCCACTTTCTAATGCCAAATTCAATGCTAAATCTGATTTACCCGAAGCGGTTGCGCCAGATATTACGATAATTTTTTTAGATTCTGACATAATTCTTGTAAATCTAGTGGTAAATCAATGCTAAAAGATATTGTTTTTTTGGTGATTGGATGAGTAAAGCCAATTTTATAGGAATGTAAAGCCTGTCTTGAAAAATTTTTAATAAACTCAATTGCTTGATGATTAAAATTGATAAGCGGTTGTTTTTTGCATGAACTATAAAGCTGATCGCCGATTAAAGAGTGTTTTTCGGATTCGAAATGGACTCTAATTTGATGGGTGCGACCAGTTTCTAATTTGCATTCAACAAGGCTAGCAAAATTATCGGCAAAGATTTCTATAGTTTTGTAGTTGGTAATAGCATTTCGCCCCTTAGTTCTGCTAGTAGTCATTTTTAGGCGATTTTTAGGTGAGCGCGTTATCTTTTTATCAATTCTGCCATTTTGGGGGTTGATAACCCCATAAATAAATGCCAAATAATAGCGCTCAATTTTGTGTTGCTCGAGCATTTTACTTAATAGCTGATGGGTAAGATCGTTTTTAGCCACCACTATCAAACCACTAGTGTCTTTATCTAGGCGGTGAACAATTCCTGGACGAAAATCACCATTAATTGAAGATAGATTATTTTGAAAACGATATAATAAGCCATTAGCCAGAGTTTGATCATGATTGCCCGGTCCGGGATGCACTGTAAGATTATGTGGTTTATTAATAATTAAAAGATGTTCGTCTTCAAAAATAACTTCAAAATTAATTTCTTGGGCAGTTAGTTCGTTAGGTTTAGATTGAGTTATTTCAATCAAATAATTTTCATTAAAGTTTATTTTTTGTGAAGGTAATATTTTTTGTTTTGGATTTTGAGGGTTCAGTAATGCAACAAAGCCATTTTCAATTAGGTCTTGAATTTTTTTGCGACTTAATTCAGGCTTAATTGGCTGTAGCTTGTTAACCAAAAAGATATCGAGCCGTTCTTTATCAAATGGCTTATCAACACAAAATTCAAATTTCATAAAATGCACAAATTAACATGATCAAATTACAACTTTCTGCAAATCAGCTTGATATTGTCAACAAATTTGAAGCAGGAAAAAATATTTTTATTACAGGAAGTGCAGGTTGTGGAAAATCTTTTTTGCTAAATCACTTGAAGATAAACTATGCTAAAGACGGGTTGGCAGTGACTGCTAGCACTGGAATTGCGGCGGTAAATATTGGTGGTTCAACCATTCATTCATGGGCCGGAATTGGTCTTGGTAATTTACCAGCAGAAGAAATTGCTAAAAATTTATTTAGTGCTAAATTTGCTAGATTAAGAAAAAAAATTATCCAAACAAAAGCTTTGGCAATTGATGAAATTTCAATGATTTCGCCGCAAACTCTAGATTTACTTGATCAAGTTTTGCGCCATGTTCGCCAAAATGATAAGGTAATGGGCGGTTTGCAAATTTTATTTTTTGGTGATTTTTTGCAATTACCGCCAATCAATAATTTTGCTAATGATATTGATTTTTGCTTTAATTCTAGATGCTGGCATGAGCTTAACTTAGAAATTTGCAATCTAAATGAAAAATTTCGTCAAAAAAATCAAAATTTCGTCAAAATTTTAGATAATTTAAGATTTGGCGAATTAGATGAGGAAGATATTCTAACTTTAAAAAGCCGAGTTAACGCCAAAGATCATAACTTAGCAATTAAGCCAACAATTTTAACCACTCATAATTTTAAAGTAGAAAAAATTAACCAATTTTATCTCAAAAATATTGTAGCAGATGAGGTAATTTATAAAGCTAAATATAGCGGTACGCAAAGTAAAGTCGATCTTTTAAAAAAAAATTGCATTGCCCCTGAAACGCTTCGCTTAAAAATGGGCGCCCAAGTAATGATGACTAAAAATACCTATCAAAAAGATGGAGTTATCAATGGCTCTTTAGGTATAGTTAAAGGATTTTCGCTTAAGAAAAAATATCCAATTGTCGAATTTAATAATGGTGTTGAGTTAACGATTAGCCCAGAAGAATGGTCGATTGAAAATTTTGATAATACAAAAAAAGAGTTGGTTCAAGAGGCGGTTGTGGCACAAATTCCTTTAATTTTAGCTTGGGCAATTACAATTCATAAATCGCAAGGCCTAACATTGGATAAAATTTCATGTGATTTATCTGATGTTTTTAGCCCGGGGCAGGCATATGTTGCACTTTCAAGAGCAAAAACTTTGGAGGGTGTTTTTATTGAAAAAATTGATTTTAAAAAAATAATTTCTGCTAAAAAGGCTAAGGAATTTTACCAAGGAATATCGTAATTAATTATTAAGATTGATAAATGATCTTATCTAGAAAATTTTCAGAAAATACGCATGGTATCTTTTATATGGTGCTTTGTTGTTTTTTGGTTTCGGTTATGGTAGCGATTGTTCGTCATTTGTCTGATAGTTTCCATATTCTATTTATTTTGATGATGCGCAATTTTTTTTCGCTAGTTTTTTTTGTCCCAGAATTATTTAAAGATTACCAATCATTACTCAAAACCAAAAGAATTAAACTGCATTTGCTAAGGGGATTTAACGGATTTTTTTCAATGTTTTGCTGGTTTTATGCTATTTCAATATTGCCTTTAGCAGAAGCTGTCTCAATTAGTTTTGTTATTCCTTTTACCACAACTTTGGTAGCAATATTTTTTTTAAAAGAAAAAGTTGAGAGTAAAAATTGGCTAGCAATTTTAATTGGTTTGTTAGGTGTTGTGATAATTTTACGCCCTGGATTTAGAGATTTAAATAATGGTCATTATTTTGTAGCTGGTGCTGTTATATTGTGGACGATTTCAAATCTTACCACTAAAATGATGACCAAAACTGAAAAATCAAAAACAATTGTTGCATATATGGCAATAATAATGCTTATTATTTCTTTTCCCTTTTCCTTACCATATCTGAAGCCAGTAAATAATTTTGCTGATTTATTTTGGTTTTTAGCTTTGGGTTTAATTTCAAATATGGCGTATTTTAGCCTTTCTTTTGCTTATAGAAGCTCTAATTTGTCAATGCTACAACCTTTTGATTATACTCGTTTAATTTTTACCTCGATAATTGCTTATTTTGTTTTTGGTGAGATTGTAGATTTTTGGGTAATTTTGGGTTCATTAGTTATTTTAATCGGGGTAATAATTATGTTGCCAAGAAGAAAGCGAGAGAAATTAAAAAAGATTTTGGTTGATGAGTGAAGTTTTAACAATTTTTGATAAAAATAAGCCTTTTTTGGCTGTTATAGAACAGCTTAAAAGCCAAAATCGCTATCGTGAATTCACTACAATTTCAAGAATTTGCGGTCAATTTCCTTATGCTAGAAATTCTAAAAATGGTCAAAAAGTTTTAGTCTGTTGCTCCAATGATTATTTGGGAATGGGGCAAAATCCACAAGCAATTGAGCAATCAATTCTTGCCTTAAAGAAATTTGGTATTGGTGCAGGAGGAACACGCAATATTTCTGGAAGTACAGCAATTATTGTTGAGTTAGAAAAAGAAGTGGCCGATCTTCATCAAAAAGAATCAGCGATTGTTTTTAGTTCTGGCTATATTGCCAATGATGCCACAATTCAAAGTTTGGCTAAAATTATGCCAGATTTGGTTGTTTTTTCTGATGCCAAAAATCATGCTTCAATTATTTCAGGAATTCGCAATAGTCGGCTCACCAAAGAGGTTTTTGCACATAATGATTTGAATCATCTTGAAGAATCTTTAAAAAAATATGATTTAGATCGCCCCAAAATAATTATTTTTGAGTCAGTTTATTCAATGGATGGTGATTTTGGCAAAATCAAAGAAATTATCGCTTTAGCCAAAAAATATAATGCTTATACTTATATTGATGAGGTTCATGGTGTTGGGCTTTATGGAACAAGAGGCGGGGGCTTGAGTGAAGAATTGGGAGTTATGGATCAAATTGATATTATTCAAGGCACTTTTGCCAAAGCATATGGGGCAATTGGTGGCTATATTGCTGCAAATAAGGAAATTATTGACGCTATTAGATCAGTAGCTTCTGGATTTATTTTTACCACAGCCCTACCGCCAGTTATAGTTGCCGCAATTATTACTAACATCAAGCATTTAAAAAATTCTGATGTTGAAAGAAAGGCGCTGTGGCAAAAAGTAAAATTTCTTAAGGAAAAGCTTATTGAAAACGGTATAAATATTGCTGAAAACCAGTCGCAAATTATTTCAATCAAAATTGGCAACGCCAAAAAAGCGCAAGAAATTTCAAAAAAACTACTCGATGATTTTAATATTTATATTCAACACATCAATTATCCAACTGTAGCAATCGGCGATGAAAGATTGCGCTTAACTGTTACGCCAATGCATAGCCAAGAAAATTTAGAAGAGATAGTTTTGGCTATTTCAACTCTTTTTGGGCGTGGCCAATAGCTTGTGAAATATTTTCAAAACCATCTTCTTTGAGCATTTTGCTTAGATCTTTTTTAATTCTTTCGACCAATCCAAATCCTTCATAAATAAAAGCTGAGTATATTTGTACTAAAGAGGCGCCAAGTTTTATTTTTTCGTAGGCTTGCTTAGCATTTGAAATTCCGCCAACGCCAATTATTGGTACCTTGCCTTTGGTTAATTTATAAAAATTAGCTAAAACTTGATTTGATTTTTCAAATAAAGGCTGACCACTTAATCCGCCAACTTCATTTTTTTTTGAGCTTTTAAGATTTAAATTGCGATCAATTGTGGTATTAGAAATAATTAAACCATCAATTTTTTGCTTAAGGATTATTTTAGCGATTTTTTCTTGCTCTTCCTCGGTTAAATCTGGAGCAATTTTTAGCAAAATAGGTACATTTTTTTTGCATTTATTTTGAATATTTTGTTTTTGAGCAACAATTTTTTGTAAAAACTCTTCAAGATTTTCTTCTTTTTGAATATCTCGTAAATTTTTGGTGTTTGGTGAAGAGATATTTATGGTGATATAAGTTGCTTGGCGATAAAATTTATCAAGCATTTTTATATAATCATCAGCAAAATTTTTAGTATCTTTATTTTTGCCTATATTTATGCCTAAAATTAAGTTAGATTCACTTTTGGCAAAATTTATGTGATGCAAAAGTTGTTCTATATTTTGGGCAGCCAATTCCGCGCCAAGATTGTTAAAGCCAAGACGATTTATGATGGCTTTATCTTTTTGAAGTCGAAACATTCTTGGTTTAAGATTTCCTTCTTGTGGTTTTGGAGTTATAGTGCCAACTTCAATAAAGCCAAAGCCGAATTTTGCTAAAGTTAGAACTGTCTGAGCATTTTTATCAAAACCGGCGGCTAGGCCAATTGGATTTAAAAAATCAATATTCCAAACTTTATTTTGTAAATTTTGGTGTTTTTTGTTAAAGCAAAAAAGAGTGACAAAATTTGGTAGAAATTTAAGAAAATTTATTGCCAAATTATGAGCGTTTTCAGCTTTTAAGTAAAAAAACACAGGTCTAAATAATTTATAAAAAGACATAAAATGAAAAATTTTAGTTATCGTATCTATTATGAAGATACAGATGCTGGTGGTGTAGTTTATTATGCTAATTATCTTAAATTTTATGAAAGAGCAAGAACTGATTTTTTGCGTAATCTAGGAATCGATCAAAATCAATTATTAACCAATGATGATTTAGCTTTTGTTGTTAGAAACTGCCAGATAGATTTTTTAAAACCAGCAAAATTAGACGATATAATTGATATCGTTGTTAGAATTGAAAAAATTAGTGCAGTTTCGTTGGAAATTTTACAACAAATAAAAGTTAATGATATTTTGATTAATCAAGCTAAAGTCAAAATTGTTAGTGTTGGCTATCTAAATTTTAAACCTAAAAAAATACCACAAATAATCATAAATAAGTTAAAAAACAATGTTTGATAATTTTTCTAGTAAAATTTCAGGAATTTTTGATAAAATTTCACGCCGTCGCTTTCTTTCTCAAGATGATTTAAAAGGGGCTTTGCGCGAAATACGTGTTGCTTTGTTAGAAGCTGATGTTTCTTTGCCTGTCGCTAAAGATTTTATTGCGCAAGTCAGAGAAGTTGCTCTTGGTCATGAGGTTTTTAAAAGTGTGTCACCAGGGCAAATGGTGGTTAAAATTGTTCATGATGAGCTTGTAAAATTACTTGGTAGCGAAAAATCAGAAATAGATTTAAGTGTTTCTCCGCCGGCAATAATTTTGGTTGCAGGTTTGCAAGCCTCTGGAAAAACTACATCATGCGCCAAACTAGCCAATCTTTTAAAAAGGAAAGGTAAAAGAATTTTATTGGCATCTTTAGACGTTTATAGGCCAGCTGCTGCCAAGCAGTTGCAGATTTTAGCTGACAAGCTTCAAGTTGATTGCGCTGAGTTTGACGAAAAGAAATCGCCGCTAGATTTAGCTCTTCAAGCGCAAAAAAAGGCCAAAGATTATAATTATGACGTTTTGATATTGGATAGTGCGGGGCGAACCGTGGTTGATGAAAAAATGATGCAAGAAATTATTCAAATTGAACAAAAAATCGAGCCAATTGAAACTTTGCTAGTTGTTGATGCCATGATTGGTCAAGATGGAGTAAATATAGCTAAAGTTTTCAATGAAAGCTTAAACCTTACTGGAGTTATTTTAACTAGACTAGACGGTGATGTGCGTGGTGGTGCAGCTCTTACTATGAAAGCGGTAACTGGCTGTGCTATTAAATTTATCGGTGTTGGTGAAAAAATAGATGATTTTGAAGAGTTTAATCCAGATCGCGTTGCTTCAACGATTGTTGGTATGGGTGATGTGGTATCTTTGGTAGAAAGAGCTCAAGAATTTTTAGATGAAGAAAAAGCGGAAAAAACTGCTCAAAAAATACAAAAAGGACAATTTGATTTAGAAGATTTGTTAAATCAGATTCGTAACATGAAAAAAATGGGCGGTATTGCTAAAATTATGAAAATGCTTCCAGGTGTAGCCAAAATTCAGAAGCAAATTGAAGCTAAGGGTGGAATGGATAGCGAAATAAAATTGCAAGAAGCCTTAATTTTATCTATGACTAAAAAAGAAAGGCGAAATCCAGATATTCTTAGCTCATCACGCAAAAGAAGAATAGCAAATGGCTCGGGCACTAATATTCAACAGCTTAACAGTCTGCTTAAGAAATTTAAGCAAATGCAAAAAATGATCAAAAAAGTTAGTGGCAAAGACCCGAGTGAGATTGAGGGTATGATGTCACAATTTGCAGGCTCAAAAGCGCCAAACTTCAATAATATATTGAATTTAAATAAATAAATGCCCTCATTTACCCAAGAAAAAGAGCTAAATTTTAGTGCTAAGCAAATGTATGATTTGGTAATGGATATTGAAAAATATCCAGAATTTTTGCCATGGTGTAAAAAAGGGGAAATTGTTAATAGAAGTTCTAACAATTTACTAGAGGCGGATTTGTTGATTAACTTTAAAAATATTTATGAAACTTATCGATCAAAAGTTAATCATTGTCAAGAAGGTGATGATTATTTTGTAGATGTTGAAGCTATCTCGGGACCATTTCAACTTTTGTTAAATAATTGGCATTTTAAAAAAATCGATTATGCAAATTGCCAAATATTTTTTCATGTTGAATTTGAATTTAACTCAAAAATCCTTACTAAATTAATTGGCTTGATTTTTAAAGAGGCTAGCAAAAAAATGGTTCGTGCTTTTGAAGATAGGGCAAGAGAAGTTTATGCAAAAAATTAATTATGACTTACGACCAAAACAACATTTTTGCTAAAATTATTCGTGGTGAAATACCAGCTAACAAACTTTATGAAAATGACAAAATTTTAGCTTTTCATGATATTTCAAAAGCAGCGCCAACGCATATTTTAGTTATTCCAAAAGGAGAATATATTGATTTTGTTGATTTTGTACAAAAAGCTAAAGCTGATGAAGTTACTGAATTCTTTAAAAAAGTTAGTGAAATTGCTCTAGATTTAGGTCTTGATAAAAATGGCTTTCGAATCATTTCTAATATTGGCACTGATGCTCATCAAACTGTTAAACATTTTCATGTGCATATTTTGGCTGGTAAAAAATTGGGTCCACTACTAAAAGAAGACAATATTAATCGATAATTTATGAAGAAAAAAGCAGGAACCGCAACGCAAGTTGTGCATTTAGCAAGAAGTCCAAAAGAGCAGGGCTGGATGGTAAATCCACCAATCTATCAAACTTCAACTATTGTTTTTCCTAAGCTTAAAGATTTGCTTTATGCTGAAAGAGGCTATTCTGACAATGACAAGGTTAAACCTTATGAATTAAAATACGGTCGTTATGGTACACAATCAAACTTTAGCTTGGAAAAGGCCATAGCTAGTCTTGAAAATGGCTATAATAGCTTTGTTACATCTTCTGGTGCAGCTGCTATCAACACTGCACTGGTGGCTTTTTTAGGTAAGGGGGATCATATGCTATTGGTTGATAATACTTATTCCCCAACTCGCGGCTTTGCTGATAAATTTCTTAAAAAATTTGGCATTGAAACCACCTATTATGATCCAAAAATTGGCGGTGATATTAAAAATCTTATCAAGTCAAATACTAAGGTGATTTTTATGGAATCTCCTGGGTCTTTAAGCTTTGAAATTCAGGATGTTAAAGAAATTTGTAAAGTTGCCAAAGCGCATAATGTGGTAACAATTTTAGATAATTCTTGGGCTAGTGGTATCTATTTCAAGCCACTTAATCATGGTGTTGATGTTTCGGTGATGGCTACTACTAAATATATCAATGGTCATTCTGATGTGATGATGGGCGCAATTACCGTCAAGAAAAAGCATTTTCGTGTGATGTATGAGGCTTTTCGTTACATGGCGGTAACGGCAGCGCCATTTTCATGCTATTTAACGCAAAGAGGACTTCGAACCTCGAAATTAAGAATGGATCATTGTTTTAAAACCGCTTTGCAAGTAGCTAAATGGCTTGAAAAAAGGCCAGAAGTTCATAAGGTTTTATATCCAGCGCTCGAATCAAGTGATGATCATAAATTATGGAAGCAATATTTCACTGGTGCGGCTGGTTTATTTACTATAATTTTGAACAAAAAATATACTAATGAAGCTTTGGCAAGAATGATCGATAATTTGCATTATTACGGTGTTGGTTATTCTTGGGGTGGCTATGAATCTTTAATTTTACCTTGTCATGTGCCAAATGTTAGATCGGCTACTAAATGGCCTTACGGTGAAAAAACCTGCCTAAGAATCAATGTTGGTCTTGAAGATTTGGAAGATTTAAAAGAAGATCTTGAGGAAGGTTTTAAAAGATTGCTTAAATCATGAACAAGTCAGAAATAGATCTATCTATTCTTAAAAAGGCTTTAGCCTCATTTCAAGAGGTAATTTTGGAATATAAAAAAGACCAAAATAATAGTTTTGTTAGAGACTCTTATATTCAAAGGTTTGAATATTGCTATGATTTGTCAGTCAAATTTATTAGAAGATTTTTAAAGAATGAAGCTGATTATCAAGAAAATATCAATCAGATGTCTTTTCAAGAAATAATTAGAGAAGGATATAATAAAGGCATTTTAAAAAATAGCTGGGACAAATGGTGGCAATATAGAGATGCCAGAAATGCAACTTCTCACAGCTATAATGAAAAAAAGGCGCTAGAAATTATACCAAATCTTGAGCCATTTTATCAAGAAGTTAAGTTTTTGTTAGAAAAATTAGTACAAAATGAAACTAAAATTTGATGTATCACCCAAGGAATATCAAATTATCAGTGATATTTTAATCAAATATTTGCCAAAAGATGTACAAGTTTTTGTTTTTGGAAGTCGCGCAAAAAACCAAACTAAATTTAATTCTGATCTAGATTTAGCAATTAAAAGCAAAATAAAAATTGATCAAAAAACTATTTATAATTTAAAAGAAGATTTGATTGATGCACCAATTGCTTATAAAATCGATATTTTGGATTTAAATGATATTGATGAAGATTTTAAAAAAACCATCGAGCCAGATTTTGTAGAGTTTTTTAAATAGAAGTCTAATAAATCAAGTCTTGAGTTTGCTGAGGCTTACACCTAAGCCCCTGCGGGGCACCGCTCTAGAAGAGGGGAATTTAATATCGTAATTATAATATTTTAAAGAAAAAACTAAAAGAAAGAACCAAAACAATGAAGCAAAAAATCACTGAAATTAGTCAAAATTTTGCGCAAGAAATTGCCAAAATCTCTTCTTTAAATGATCTTGAAAATATCCGCATCAAATTTTTAGGCAAAAAAAGCGCCATCAACGATCTTTTTGGCGAACTTAAAAATTTAGCAAATGATGAAAAAAGGGAAGCGGGGGCAGTAATAAATGAATTAAGAGCTGAAATCACTCAAAAAATTACTGATCTTAAAGAAAAATTAGAAATTAGCGAAATCAATAAAAAGCTCGAAAATGAGAAAATAGATCTAACTTTGCCAGCGAGAGCTGAATTTAAAGGCTATTTGCATCCGCTGACCAAAGTTAAGGCTGAGGTTAAAGTGATTTTACAAGATTTGGGTTTTGAATTTGCTGACGGGCCTGAAGTTGAAGATGATTTTCATAATTTTAGTGCGCTAAATATTCCCAAAGATCATCCAGCAAGGCAAATGCAAGATACTTTTTATCTTAAAAACTCTGAAATGCTGCTTAGAACCCACACTTCAAACACGCAAATTCGTAAAATGTTAAGTTCAAAACCACCCATGCAAATTGCTTCTTTAGGGCGAGTTTTTCGTTGCGATTCTGACAAAACGCACACGCCAATGTTTCATCAAGTTGAAGGCTTTGCAGTTGGTGAAAATATCACCATGGGCAATTTAAAATGGGTTTTAGAAAATTTCTTGCAAAGATTTTTTGAAAGCAAAAATGTTGAACTAAGATTTCGCCCGAGCTTTTTTCCTTTTACCGAACCATCGGCGGAAGTAGATATTAATTACTCAATTGATCAACAAAATAGAATTATTATTGGTAAAGGTGATAAATTTATGGAGATTTTAGGTTGTGGCATGATTCATCCTAATGTGCTTAAAAATTGCCAAATTGATGCTGATAAAAATCAAGGCTTTGCCTTTGGTATCGGCATTGAAAGACTTGCCATGTTAAAATATGGCATTAATGATTTGCGCCTGTTTTTTGAAAATGATATCAGATTTTTACAGCATTATGGTTTTAATTAATACCAAATCCCATCTATAATTCCATATAGATACAGAGTATTTTAAGGGAAAAATTATTAGAAAATTTAGCCTTGTATCTTGATATACATGGCTAAATTTTATGATGATTTTTAACTAAAAAGACGAAGTAGATATATGGAATTATAGACGGGACTTGGTATAATAATATTTCCATAAACTATCCATTTTCAAGTTAAAATTATAGTTCAAGCTTTTCAATTTTAGCCTTACCATTATTAAAAGTAACAAATGAGCTTGGCGGTACTTCCTTCCAACTATCACAAAAATCATCCAATGGCTCGGACACAATAAAAATGCTATTTTTTGGTATTGTAGAGTAATCTTGGTTAATATCTTGCAAGCATTTAATGCTGGTTGAAAAATATTGAGTATTTTGTCTTTTTTCAGTTGAATAGCGTACTGTAAATATAGATTTTCCATCACTTATAGCGCAAGAAAGTTGAATATATGGCTCAATATTATTTTTTGTAATAATTCCAAGAAGATATTTAATTGTTCTTTCGATAGCTAGTTTTGGATTTTCTTCAAGACCAAAATTAACTGCTAACATAAATATACTTTCACTATCAGTATCCCCTTTAATAGAATTAAACAATTCTGGTTTCAGGTCAAAAAGTAATTCTCTTCTTATTTTATGAAATTCACTAACCGAACCATTATGTTGGAATAGCCAATTTTTATATTTAAAAGGATGAGCATTGTTTCTTTGAACAGAGCCAACGCTAGCAGCTCTGATATGAGACATAAAGATTCGAGCTCGAACCTGATTACAAATTTCAGATAAATTATCATTGGCCCATGCAGGCTCTGCAGTTTTAAAAAGACCAGGTTCTGGCTTTTTATTATACCAGCCAATGCCAAAGCCATCTCCATTTGTTGTCAAAATACTTCCATCTTTTCTGAAAGACATTTTGGAGTTCAAGCTTTGCTCTAGCAAAGAAGATGGTGGTTTGATAATGATTGAATCCATAAAAATAGGATCGCCAATATAAGCTAGCCAACGACACATAAATCTTAATATCTTGAAAAAAAGTTGCTAAAAATTATATAAAAAACCAAGGTCTTTTTAGGCGTTAATTTAGTAAATAAATTTCATATTTTGAAAATTATAGCAGGAGGTTATATGACAAAAATCAATAATAAAAATAAAAAAATTAATTTTCACAAAATAAAAAGTTACTTAAAAATTAAATCTTCATTTAAAAATGTATTTTCATCAAAAATATTTATAGCTGTATTTTTTGCTTTGCTTGGAGTTTATGTTGCAGTATTGTCTCAAAATGTAATTTTAGCAAAATCACAAAAAAACTATTACCAAATTCCAAAATCACAATTTGTTAGTGAATTTGAAGATCATACCAATCTTCTTTCTCATGAATTGACTAATTATGATCGTTTTTTTGCAGAATTTGATAATCAAATACAAGAAATAAGACAAGATTTTGATAGAGCTTTTGCTAAGCAAAATGATTTATTTGCAAGATCTTTTAAAGAGTTTGCAACAAGCTCTCACAAATCATCGAGCTCAACTTCTTTTGAGAAAAGCCAAGATAAGAAATTTCTAATCTATAAGCTTAATTTTAAAGGTTACAACAAAGATGATATTGAAGTCTCAGTAAATAATAATATTTTGAAAATCAGTGCCAATAAAAAGCAGGAAAAAGTTCAGAATAAAGGTGAAAAAGCCTTATCTAAAAAGATTTCAGAAAATAATTTTTATTATTCATTCTATCTGCCAAAAAATATTGATATAAATCCTGATATAAAGCGCACGGATAATGAAATTTTGGTTAAATTTAAGAAATTAAATATAGAAAAATAATTTTTACTTAGCCAAATTGTTTGCCTTTAAAACTTACTAACTAAAATTACCTTTTTAATGAAAACAGCTCTAATATTTCCCGGCCAAGGTTCTCAGGTGGTTGGCATGGGTAGAGATTTACAACAAAACTTTCCTCAAGTCAAAAGAGTATTTGAAGAAGTTAACGAAGCTTTAAAATTAGATTTAACCAAAATCATGTTTGAAGGTCCAGTTGAAGAGTTGACTAAAACCGAAAACACCCAGCCAGCATTAATGGCTGTATCAATAGCAATAGTTAGGGTTTTAAAAGAAGAATTTGGTTACAATATTGCCGATCTATGTTCTTATGTAGCTGGACACTCATTGGGCGAGTATTCTGCTCTTTGTGCTGCTGAAGCTTTAACTTTAGAACAAACCGCCTATCTTTTGAAAGTCAGAGGCGCTGCTATGTCGCGATGTGCTGCTAAAAGTGAAGGAGCTATGGCAGCGATTCTTGGTCTGGACACTAAATCTGTTGAACAGCTCACTAAAAAAGCTGGGGAGGGTGAAATTTGTCAAGTTGCCAATGATAATTCTGTTGGCCAAGTAGTTATTTCAGGGCAGAGATCGGCAATTTCAAGAGCGACTTCTTTAGCAAAAGAGTTTGGCGCTAAAAGGGCTATTATTTTACCTGTTGGCGGCGCTTTTCATTCGGAGCTTATGGCAGATGCTAAGCAAGAAATGAAAGAGGCACTTGCAGATATTCAAATAAAAAAGCCAATCATACCTTTAATTGCCAATGTAACTGCTGATTTTGTTGAAGATCCGTCCAAAATAAAAGATCTTTTGATTGAGCAAATTACTGGTTCTGTCAAATGGCGCGAATCTTTATTATTAATGCAAAAAAGCTCAGTTGAACAAACTGTTGAAATAGGTTCGGGAAAAGTTTTGTGTGGTTTGGTATCTAAAACATGCCCTGATATTAAAACGGTTTCAGTTCAAGATAGCCAAGATTTAAAAAGTTATTTATCAACCATAGAACTATCTTGCAAAAAAGCTAAAATTTTATAATTTTAAATAAGGCGATAATATAAAATGCATGGTAAAGCTAAAAAGTTAGTTTTATTTTCTTTTTGGCTATTTTTAGTGATAAAGACAAATATTGCCTATGCCAATACTCTATTGAATCAAATTGATTTTAATGAAAAAGCTCTTGAGTTAAATCTTTCATCCTCAGCTGAAATTAAACTGTTTACTCTTGAAAATCCTCCTCGCTTAGTTGCTGATATTTATCAAGCCAAACTTTCTCAATCTTTGATTAAAAAAATAACTACAAAAAATTTTAAAGATATACGCTATAGTGCCACTGCAGAAAAATTACGCTTAGTTTTTGATTTAAAAGAAGCATTAAAAATTGGCAATGTTGATAAAAATAATAACAACAAATCATTTAATATAGTTGCCCAAATAATCAGAATTGAAAAAGGTAAAATAATAGAAAATGATTCTTCAAGTAGTAGAGAAATTGATTTTGCCAATTTTATAGCCAGCAAAGTAAGTGAACTTGATCAAAGAAAGGTTAAGCCCGAATTAATAGTAAAAAAATCAACTCAAGATAGAATAGTAAAACCAATCATTGTTATTGATGCGGGTCATGGTGGTAATGATCCGGGTGCAATTGGCAGTTATTTGCGCAGTAAAGAAAAAAATATTACCTTATCATACGCCAAAGAATTATATCGTCAATTAAAATCAGCTAATCGTTATAAAGTATACTTAACTAGAGATAATGATAAGTTTATAACACTTAGGCAAAGAGTTGAAATAGCCCGCAAAAAACAGGCGCATCTATTTATATCAATTCATGCTAATGCAGCCGAAAACAGAGACGTTTCTGGTTTTTCAATTTATACTCTATCGGAGAATTCATCAGATAAACAAGCTGCATTGTTGGCTCAAAAAGAAAATAGAGCAGATATTATCAATGGTATCAATTTTTCTGGAGCCAGTCAAGATATAGTTAAAACTATGATTGCAATGTCGCAACGAGATAGCATGAACCGCTCTGCTAGATTTGCTAAATTTTCAGTAAATTCTATGCAAAATGCCAATATTAATATTTTACGAAATGCTCATCGTTTTGCTGGTTTTGTGGTTCTAACCGCACCCGATATGATATCGGTCTTGGTTGAGCTGGGTTATATCACTAATTATCGTGAAGAGAGAAATCTTAATAGCTTTGGATATAAAAATAAGGTTGTAAAAAGCTTGGTTAAGGCCATCGAAAACTATTTTGCCAAATATCAAATTAAAGAATAAAGCCAATTATCAAAATTAATTAGTCATACTAAATAAATTCCTCAAAATATTTATCCAAATGGTCAATTATAAAGTTTAAATGGTATAATATCAAATCTCAATTACTTTAATTTATATTTATTATTCTATATTATAAGGAAAATATTGAAGTTAAAAAGCAACTAGTTTATAGTTCATAAAGAAATAGGAATTTATTTGCTGAATAATTATCCTGATTTTGCAGATCTATTTATCATTCTCTTTTTAGAGATTCGATAAATCCCTAATTAGAAACTCTGTTTTTTAAGCGATTTTAATCGATGAAAAAATTTTTTAAATTTATATTTTTTGCCAGCTTAATATTTTTGGTATTGTCTAGTGTAGCTGTATTTATGCTATTTAAGAAATATAGTGAAGATTTGCCAAAATATCGGCAGCTTAAAGATTATCAGCCAATGATAACTACGCGTATTTATGCAGCTGACGATAGTTTGATAACTGAATTTTCTAAGGAAAAAAGAATTTTTATTCCAATTCACTTAATTCCTAAAAATGTTATAAATGCTTTTTTAGCAGCCGAAGATGCTAATTTTTATAATCACTTTGGCATAGATATAATGGCTATAATGCGTACCATGCTCCAAAATCTATCTTCATCAATCAATGGCGATTCTAGATTTGGTGGTGCATCAACTATTACTCAGCAAGTGGTTAAAAATTTCTTACTGACTAGCGACAGAACTATCGAAAGAAAAATTAAAGAAGCAATTTTGGCCGTCAGGATGAGTCAAAACTTTACTAAGGATCAAGTTTTAGAGCTATATCTTAATCAAATTTATCTTGGTTCTGGTTCATACGGGGTAGCGGCAGCAGCTCAAAGTTACTTTAACAAATCAATTTCAGAACTAGAAATTGAAGAGATTGCTCTTTTGGCAACTCTACCTAAAGCTCCTTCGCGTCTTGACCCTAGAAAAAATATGGAAAAAGCTAAAATTCGTCGTGACTGGGTAATTTCACGCATGGTTGAAGAAGGATTTATCAGTAGTGCAGAAGCTGATCTGGCTATGTCAAAACCAATTATTCTTAATGAAAAAATGGAAGATGAAATTACTCAAGCACATTTTTTTGCCGATTCAGTCAAAAAGGAATTAACCACAATGTATGGCTCAGATGATGTGTTTGAGAATGGCATTTCGGTTAAAACAACTCTAAAACCAGATCTACAAGAAATTGCTCAAAATGCTCTGCAAAGAGGTATTGAAAAATATGATATTCGTCATGGCTATCGAGGCCCTTTGGGAAAAGCTAAAGATATAAAAAATTGGCAACAAGAGTTAAAAAACTTTGTAGTTGAAAAAGAATTTAGAGCGCATTGGGAAAAGTCAATAGTTCTTAATCTCACAAAAGATAAAGCTTTTATAGCAACCGCTTCGGGCAAGTTAGGTTTTATAACTATAGATAACTTACAATGGGCAAAACCATATATTGATACTGATAATCAAGGTTTGGAGCCAAAATTTCCATCTGATACATTGTCAGTTGGTGATATAATATTAGTTGAAGAAGATCAAAAATATTTAATGCTGCAAGATGGAATAATTAAAGAAAATAAGGATGATGAGTTAAGTTATAGTAATTTTAAAAGATCTTTCTTTTTAAGGCAAATTCCTAAAGTTAATGGCTCATTTATTGCGATGGATCCCCATACCGGAAGAATCTTGGCTATGTCAGGAGCGTACATTGATGCTCCTAACCAATTCAATAGAGCTACCCAAGCTTATCGCCAGACTGGTTCAACCATGAAAACTTTTGGCTATATAGCAGCTTTAGAAAACGGCTTTACTCCAGCTTCAATTATAATTGATGAAGAGATTTCGTTGGATCAAGGTCCAGATTTGCCTCCATATAAACCTACTAACTATTCTGAGAAATTTTACGGACCAACAACCTTAAGAACTGGCTTAGAAAAATCACGTAATGTTACCACAGTTAGACTAGCGCAGCAAGTCGGCTTGGATAAGTTGGCGCAAATGGTTAAGAAATTTGGTATTAACGATAATCCACAAGAAATATATTCTTTAGTACTAGGATCTAGTGAAACAAGTTTGATTAGGTTGGCGACAGGATACTCAATGATTGTTAATGGTGGAAAAAAAATAACTCCTGAAATGATTGAAAAAATCCAAGATCGAAATGGTAAAATAATCTATCGTCGTGATCTAAGGTCTTGCACAGATTGTATAATTGATATTAATCAGTATCAAAATCTTAAAAAAATTCCAGTACCATTTCTAGAAGATATTAAAGAGCCAATAATTGATCCAGCAACTGCCTACCAAATTACCTATATGTTGCAAGGTGTTGTTGAGCGCGGAACTTCAATCAGAGCTAGGTCAGTTGGTAAGATTATCGGAGGTAAAACTGGCACGACTAATAATTCTTATGATTCATGGTTTGTTGGCTTTTCACCGGATTTAGTAGCCACGGTTTATATTGGTTTTGATAATCCTAAAAGTCTTGGTGAAAAAGAAACGGGCTCTTCTATTGCTTTGCCAGTTTTTATAGATTTTATGAAAAAAGCTTTGCGCAATACCCCTTCCACTCCCTTTAGAATTCCAGATTCAGTTAAATTTATCAAAATTGATAAAACTACTGGTAAAGTGGCAACTCCAGAAACCCCAAGAGAAAATATTTTTTTTGAAGCTTTTAAGTTAAGTGATATCGTCTTAAGAGAAGATGAGTACGAAGAGGATGAAAATGATTCATTAGATATGCGTGATAACAATCAATCACCAATGGGAATATATTAAAGCATAAAAATGAAGTTTAGTAGTTTTGTTACGTTATATAACAACAAATTACTTAAGATTTCAATTTACATCTTGCTCACAAGGTTGTATCATAACGTATTAAGTATTTATACCAAAATTTATCTTTATCACACATTTGGACTTTGTCTTTTTAGTCTAAAATTTAAGAAAAACGAATGTAATATATCTATATTCTATAAGGCTTTTCTTTAATTTTATCCAAAAAGATGAAGAATATGGGGTTAATTTACTATAGTTTATCTAAAGATAAATTTTGGTATTAGATCTTTTTTAAAGAGCTATTCTTAATTACATTAGAAGTATATGTGTGGTATTGTTGGTGTTGTTGGCAATGTAAATGCGGTAGAAATAACTCTAGAAGGACTCAAGAAGCTCGAATATAGAGGCTATGATTCGGCTGGCATTTGCGCTTTAAAAAATGATAATTTTAAAATTGTCAAAGAAAGAGGAAAAATTGTCAATTTAGAAGAAGCTCTTGAAAAAGCTCAGCTATATTCTGATATTGCGATTGGTCATACTAGATGGGCGACTCATGGTATTCCTAGTCAAATTAATGCTCATCCTCATAACTCTCCACGTTTTTGCGTAGTTCATAATGGTATTATTGAAAATTATCAAGAAATTCAAAAGAAGCTAGATAAAAAAAAGTCAAACTTTTTAAGCGAAACCGATACCGAAGTTATTCCACACTTAATTGAATATCACTATGATAAAGAAAATGATATCAAAAAATCTTTAATCAAAGCTTGTCAAGATTTGCATGGTACTTTTGCAATTGCGTTACTATTCAAGGAGCAGCAAGATGTAATTGCTGTAGCTAAAAAAGGATCTCCATTGGTTATTGGTGTAGGAAAAGGTGAGAATTACATATCATCAGACTATTACGCTTTGAGTCAATATAGCGATAAAATAGTTACACTAGAAGATGGTGACTTTGCTCTGATTTATAAAGATAAAATTATAATTTTTGACGAAAATTGCCAAGAAGTTAAACGGTCATTTAGAACTATTCACTCCAATAAAGCTAAAATTAGCAAAGAAGGTTTTGACCATTTTATGCTTAAAGAAATTTTTGAGCAACCAAGAGTTATTGAAGAGACTGTGCAAACCTATATTAATTTAAGCGATAATTCGATTCACCTTGCCAATTTTAATTTTGATCTAAGAAATTTTGAAAAAATAACTATCGTTGCCTGTGGAACTTCATATTACGCTGGAATGTCTGCCAAATACATTCTAGAAGAATTAGCAAGAATCCAAGTGGAAGTCGAAATAGCTTCCGAATTTCGTTATCGCAATAATGTTTTTAGTGATAAAAATTTAATGATTTTTATTTCACAATCTGGCGAAACGGCAGATAGCTTAGCTGCTTTAAAATATGCAAAAGCTAACAAGCAAAAAATTTTATCAATTGTAAATGTACCATTTAGCTCTATGGCACAACTTTCAGATTGTGTAATTAGAACGGTAGCTGGGCCTGAGATTGGAGTTGCTTCAACTAAGGCTTATAGTGCTCAAATTAGTATTTTATCTCTTTTTGCAATACATTTAGCTGATATTAAAGGCAAATTATCTAACCAGCAAAAAATTAATCTAATCAAGCAATTGCTTGAATGTGGTATAAAAATGCAAGAATTGCTTAAAGTTGGCTCAGTAAAGTCAATAAAACAAATTGCTAAGTCATTAGCCAAGTCAAAAAATGCCTTATATATTGGTCGAGGAATTTCATATGTTAGTGCTTTGGAATCGGCTCTTAAGTTAAGAGAAATTTCTTATATCAATGCACATGGAATTGCTGCTGGCGAATTAAAACATGGCACTATTGCTTTGATCGACAAAAAAATGCCCGTAATTGTTATTGCGCCATATAATGAAGCTCATGATTTATTCGAAAAAACCTTGTCAAATGCTGCCGAAGTTAATGCCAGAGGTGGAAAGTTAATTGCTTTAAGTGACAAAACCGGACTTAAGCGTTTTGCGAAATATACTAAAAAATTTATTACCACTACCGAGATAAATGGATTAATCGAAGAAGCTTTGTTGCCAGTGGTTTCTATGCAACTTTTAGCATATTACACCGCATTACATAGAGGTAGTGACATTGATCAGCCAAGAAATTTAGCAAAATCAGTAACTGTTGAGTAGATTTAATTCAACTGCTTTGAATATTTATAAATGATACTAATTATCTCAGTTAACTAGACACTGTTAACAAAGGTTATTTTTCTAAATTTTAGATCAAAAAGATAAGGCCTTTACCAAATCCGATTTTTAGATAACCAATATTCAAAATATTTTTGAGATAAAATTTAAGAAAAACGAATGTGATATATCCATATTTCATGAGGCTTTTCTTCAATTTTATCCAAAAAGATGAAGAATATGGGTTAATTTACTAAAGTGTATCTAAAGATTGGTATTATATAGTTAATTGTGATAATAATTTCTTAAGCGCAAATTGGCGCTTAGGTATTGTTAAATAATTATATCTTTTAAAATTATTCATCCTAATTTGAAGTTTTTTCAATAAAATTAGGAGGATATATGAAATGCAAACATTGTGCAAACTCTAAGTTAACAAAGGCGGGAATTATTTGGAATAAGCAAAGATATAAGTGTAAAAATTGCAACAGGACTAGTAGAGAAGGTGATGATAGAGTAATTCACTGCGAAGAAAAAAAGATGAGAGTAATAAGATCTTACTTAGAAGGAGTTGGCATAAGATCTATTGAGAGACTGGAGAATATAAGTGCACCGATGGTTTTGCATTTGATTCGAAGTTTTTCTGAGAAAATTCAAAAAAAACTAAGATCTAAAAAAGTTAGTGATGATATTAAGGATATTGAGATATTGGAGGTGGATGAGCTATTCAGCTACTGTCAAAAAAAAATTCCAAAGTCTTCGTATGGCTTGCTGTTGATCGGAACAGAAATGAAGTTGTTGATATCGAAATAACAACAACAAGAGACTTTTTGGCTTATCTTCAAATATCTAGAAGGCTTGAAGAAAAATATAGAATTAAGATTCTTTGTAGTGATGCTTATCCTGTTTATGCAAAATATCGGATAGCAGAAAATCATGCGATTACAAAAGCAGAGACTTCATTAGTAGAGTCTAAGAATTCTCTGATAAGGCATTATTTAGCTCGGTTTAATAGAAAAACTAAGCGATATACTAAATCAATTGAGATGATATATCACTCGTTGGTACTTCTATTTAACCGAAAAGAAATAGAAAATATAATTATTTAACAATACCGGCGCTTAAAAATCAGCAATATTAAAAAAACTAAATTCGGGTTATTTAACAACTTTACAAATATGTTAATTTTTGAAATTATTGCTGTTGGTCTAGTATTGAGCGCTGATTCCTTTTCAGCGGCCGTAGCTATGGGTTTTCGTCCATTTAAGAAGAAAGATGCTATCAAATTTGCTATTTGTTCAGGAGGTTCAGAAGGTTTGGTAGCTTTTTTTGGTGCCATGGCAGGCTTGCATTTAATAAGTAAAATTAGCTCCTTTGATCATTGGATAGCTTTTGGGCTTTTGGCCATGGTTGCAATTCATATGGCATATGAAGGATTTAGAGATCTTTTTAGCAAAGAAGTTAAGAATAAAAAGTTAGAATTTCATAGTTTTGCTAAAGTTTTAATAGTATCTTTTGCCACTAGTCTTGATGCTTTTGGAGTTGGAATTGGTTTTGGTGTCGCGCAAAAAAATATACTGCCTTATATAATTTCGATTAGTTTTTTTGCTTTTATTGGAACAATTTTAGGGCTAAACTTGGCTAAAAAGATAGCTAAATTTTGACCTGCTGTAAACCTAATTGGTGCCATAATTCTAATGATAATGGCTTTTGAAATGCTTAAAATATAGAAATAGTATAATAAACACTCAATCCCATCTATATAGAATTATAGATGGGATTTGGTATAATTTATTTATCCTACTTTTTAAATGCTGAAAATATAGATTTTATCAAACCAGTACTCTTGTTATCTTTTCTATTAAAGTTTTTATGCTTGTCTCTCCTCTTCTTTTGATGATGAAATTTATTCTTCTTGTGAAATTTATGATATTTGTCAACCTCTTCATCTTTTGATGAGCCATTGTCATAGAAGTTTTTTTCGATCTCAAGCTGATTTACTTTACCGGTCTTAACTTTCATTTCAATTTCTCTTCTTTCTTCATCAGAAAGACCTTTTCTCTTTTTGATTAAAAAGCCATTAACCCCAACCTCAGCCTCTGGATGCATAAAAATATGAACTCCATAATTTTTTTCAGTAGTTAATATTTCATTTTTTTTGAAATTCATCATATAAGCTATAGTATCGGGATCGCAATAGATATAAATTACTCCAGCTTGTTTATCAAAGCAGGCATGGCGAATTGCTCTTAAAATGCTGACAGCAACAATCTCAACAGATCTTACATAACCAGTACCCGAGCAACTTTTACAAGGTTGAGTAATGATTTCAAAAAAGCTAGCTCCTAATCTTTGTCTCGATAATTCAAGTAATCCAAAAAGACTAATTCTTCCAAGTTGAATTCTAGCACGATCATTTTGTAGCTCGTCACGAAGAGCTCTTTCAATTGAGCGACGATTTTTGGAATCGGTCATATCAATAAAATCGATTACAACCAAGCCAGCCAAATCTCTTAAGCGTAATTGCCGTGCAATCTCTTTAACTGCTTCAAGGTTAGTATTGAAAGCCATATTTTCAACGCCACTTTCCTTGGTTGATTTTCCAGAGTTAACGTCAATAGCTACCAAAGCTTCAGTATGGTCAATTACAATTGAGCCACCAGAAGGAAGTTGAATTTGTTTTTCGTAAAGCTCTGTTATTTGTTGTTCAACTCTAAAGCGATTGAAAATCGGCACTCTATCATCATAGAGTTTGATGTTACTTGTGTTACTAGAAGTTAATCTAGCAAAACTTTCAACTGCATCATAAGCATCCTTACCTTCGATGATAACTTCTTTTGTTTTATCATCATAAGTATCTCGAATGCATTTTTTAATAATATCATCTTCAGCATGAATAAAGGTTGGAGTCTTAGATGATTTTGTAGCATCTTGAATGCTAGACCATAATTTTTCTAAATATTCATAATCACGTTTTATTTCTTCTGGCCTTTTACCAATACCAGCAGTCCTGATAATAATTGAACGATCCGAAGGAACATTTAGGTCTGCAATTACCGACTTCAATAATTTACGATCACGGAAATTTTCAACTTTTTTAGAAACCCCGCCCTTATTTGGTGTATTTCCCATTAAGACGCAGTACTTACCTGCCACTGAAATGTAAGTGGTCATTGAAGCACCTTTTTTACCGCGCTCTTCTTTTGTAACTTGTACTAAAACAAATTGATCTTTTTTAATAACATCTTGAATGTTGAATCTCTTATAGAATTTACCTATATTACTGTGATAGCTTTCAGTTTCATCTTCTACTGAATATGTGCCAGTTATAATTGATTCACCTGCTGCTTCATCTTTTTTACCATGATCTTTTGACTCTTCTAGTTCTTCCTCAATATCCTGAGTAGCTTTACTATCTTCAATTAGCTTCTTCTTTTCTTCTTCAGAAATTTGAAAGTAATTAGGATGAATATCGGAAAATGGCAAAAAACCATGTCTTTCAGCACCATAATCAACAAAGCAAGCTTGAAGCGAAGCTTCAACTCTTGTTACTTTGGCATAATAAATGTTGCCTTTAATTTGATTTACAGAAAGTGCTTCACGATTAAAATCTTGTAATACACCATTTTCTAGAACAGCAACTCTTTTTTCTTCTGGATGAGCTGCATCAATTATTATAGTTTTATTTTTCATAAATAACTTATTTTGCTTAGCAAAAGTAAGTCACTTTTTTCATTATTAAAATCAAATTCCTAATCTATTTTGTACAAAACTAATCAACATTATAAATTACAATAATCATAAAATTTAGCACCATCAACCAAAATATAATTTAGAAATTCTTTAAAATTTAACAAAAAGCGACCAATACTTCGCCAAAATTAATATTAAAATCATCTAACTCTCATCTTTGAGTTTTTCATAATTCGAGTCACAACTTCGATTTGAAAATAAACTAACAAAGTTATATTGCTAGTGGTTATTTGTTATTTTTAGAAGCCAAATAAATCAACCTTTTCGACCCAACCACTTTTGTTGGCAACTTCAATTTTACACCAATTATCAAGGCATTTTACATAGTCACCAATTACATTATTTTCTAATTTTAAGATAGTTCTTGAATCTCTACTTCTTGAAGAGTGCATAAGTGCATAACTTTTAGAGGTTCTAATCATTAATGATCTTTTTTTTGTGATTAAACTTTTACTAATCCATCCAGTTTGTCCTTCGTAATCTCTAATTTCATTCCAATTGTCGTATTCATCAGTAATTAAAATTGGAATATTTTTAATTTTGTAAGTAAATTTGATTGGATAAATTCGACCTGGTCCAGATCTAACATTGGTTTCTGAAGCGCGCAAAGAAGCGAAGTAATTAAAAACACCCGATGACTTTGCCAAAGATTGCTTTGACAGTATAGCAAATAAGAAAAAGATTTGCAACGTCACTAGCAAGAGTTTGTAAGATAATTTATTTAACTTTGGCCAGTTTTTTGGTACCATTTTTAATATTTACTTGTTTGCTGCGTGCAATTGCTAAATCACCATCTTCAACATTTTTATTAATTGTACTTCCAGCGCCAATTAAACAATTATCAGCAATTGTAACTGGGGCAATCAAAGCACAATTTGAACCAATAAAGCTATTTTTACCAATTTTAGTTTTATATTTATTAACCCCATCATAATTGCAAGTAATAGTTCCAGCGCCAATATTTGAATTTTCACCAATTTCACAATCCCCTACATAAGATAGGTGATTGATTTTTACATTGTCGGCGATCTGCGATTTTTTAATTTCAACAAAATTGCCAATCTTGCAATTGTTACCAATGTCAACTTGAGGTCGAATTCTAGCATAAGGACCAATTGCTGAATTATGACCAATTTTTGTATTTTCAAGATGACAAAAAGATTTAATTTCGACATTATTGCCAATTTCAACACCATTCCCAAAAAAAACTTGAGGATAAATGATGCAATCTTGGCCAATTTTAGTATCAAAAGAAAAGAAAACTGAATTTGGGTCAATTATAGTTACACCGCTATCCATCATTTTTTGGCGAAGTTGTTTTTGCTTTATTGCCTCAACTTTAGAAAGTTCAAATTTTGAATTTACTCCCAAAACTTCTTGCTCATCGATTATATTATAGCCAATCTTAAGATTTTGACTTTTAGCAATACCAACAATATCAGTTAGATAATATTCTTTTGAATTATTGTTATTTTTAATTTGACTAACCAAGTCAAAAATATTAGTACCAGCAACGCCTAAAATTCCAGAATTGCAAAGCGTTATCTGCTTTTCTTGAAAATTAGCATCTTTAAATTCTACAATTTTAAGTAGATTTTGTTGCTTATCAACTACTAAGCGACCATACATATTGTTTTCAAAACAATTAAAGGCAGCAATACAAAGCTGAGAATCGCTTAGCTTATCGGCTATATTTTGAATATTTTTACTAGAAAGCAACGGAGTATCTCCATAAAGAATTAGGCATTTTTGAGCAATATCTTTTTTTATCTTTTCTAAAGCAATCTTTACAGCATGGCCGGTTCCTAATTTTTCTTGTTGAACAATAAAGTTAATTTTGATTGATGGGTGTTCGTTAATAATTCGATCTTTAAACTCTAAAACATCTTCGGAAACAACTATGGTAATATTTTTAGGTTTTAATTGCTTAGCGCTATCAATTACTAAATTTATCATCTCTCTACCAGCTACCTTATGAAGAACTTTGGGTAAAGTTGACTTCATGCGGGTTCCTTTGCCGGCAGCTAAAATAATAATCGACAAGCTATTATCAATCATTTTGAGGTAAAATTGTTAAAATTGAGAATTTTCAAACAATGAGAATATAACCAGATCGATTGATAAAATCAATCTTAAAACGCCAATTTGCGTTTAAGAAATTAAAAGACCCCTAGCAAATCAATCAATTTTGAGGGAGATTTGATCAAGAAAAATGACCTAAACGGTCATTTTTATCATCAAATCGGCTATGACCGAACACCGATCCAATGAAATTGGAGCGGGTGAATGGGGAGATTTGATCAAGAAAAATGACCTAAACGGTCATTTTTATCATCAAATCGGCTATGACCGAACACCGATCCAATGAAATTGGAGCGGGTGAATGGGGAGATTTGATCAAGAAAAATGACCTAAA
>Ga0222719_10000434_pt1 | contig 41439 bp, 57 predicted proteins | sample C33_34DmetaG_FD_165039 | JGI IMG/M metagenome (GOLD analysis project Ga0222719, IMG submission 165039) | Estuarine water microbial communities from San Francisco Bay, California, United States - C33_34D | ecosystem: Environmental > Aquatic > Marine > Unclassified | place: USA: California... | reverse complement strand
CCAAAGGTAGACCAGTTAGTAATCTTACCAAGATATACATCAGCAAGTTGTGTCTGTGTCATCTTGACATCACAACCAGGCATGTTGTAAGCAGGAACAATAGCACCACCAGTCATAGGAATGTGGACCATTGGAATTGTCTGCTTCTCATCACTTACAGCACCATCGGTGGCACCGAAGTCAACAGTTCCAGCAACATACTGACGGACACCAGCACCACTACCAACTGCTTGATAGTTTACTTGGTTACCAGTCTCTTGATTATATGCTTGAAACCATGAATTATAAAGAGGAGCAGGGAATGTAGCACCTGCTGCATCAAGTCTGAATGTAGTCGATGGACTACCACAGGCAACCATCAGAGGAGTAACAGCAGCGATTGTTGCGATTGCTTTGAGTTTCATTTTAGTAAAAAAACTTTTTTATATAGAGACAATTAATACAATTTTAACCATTAAAAAGGGGACTCTCGTCAGGACTCCCGAACATCAAGAAGATATTCAACAGTATTTGCTACATCATTCATAGCGTCACGCAACATAGGTTGCTGACCAGAACTTTGTTCTACTTTGGTAACACCGTTCTCAAACTCTTCACAAAGAGTCCAACGCCACTGTCCCATGCTTTTAGAATACCAGAGATTAATCTTCATAGTTAAAAAATGAACCGAATTGACCACTGCTACCGGGTTTTCTATTATCTAGCATATCCATAATCTCATCAAACTTTTTACATTGTTCCATGCTGATAAGGATATCTGATAACTGCTTGACTACTAAAGGTTTCTCATTTACAGCAGCAGATTTAATTGCTGCTCTTACATGAGATTCTGCCTCCAACAGATTATCCAAAGTGCTTTGTGAAAGTGCCATTCTAAGAATGCCGAAGGTTAATTATCCCTTAAGGGAAAGCGAGATACCGGAATCGAACCGGTGACGAAAGGTTGGAAACCTTTAGTTTTGCCTCTAAACTAATCTCGCAATATGGATATAATAACATATCCGTGATCTGTCGTCAATATATGTAATCAATCCATTCTTGATTTCTGGTATTCTCCAGGTCCATCAGAATCTTACTGATAGGTGCCCTAGGAATCTTTGCAAGTTTCATACCAGTCTGTTCTAGTAACTTATCTCCCTTCTTAACATTACAAGACGAACAAGCAACTACCAGATTCTCCCAAGTATCTTCCCCACCCTTAGACTTTGGTAATACATGATCAATTGTAAGTTTTTTGGTTGCTCCACAATATTGACATGTATTCTTATCTCTCTTGTAAATCAAACTCCGAGTTGGATACAAATTGTTCATACGACGAAATGGAATAATAACATAATTCACCAGACGTATTACCGTCTTTGAAATTACTTTTGCCTTCTCTTTATACAGGAGAACAACTGCCCTCTTCCAATTCGTAAAATGAAGAGGTTCATAAGAACTATTCAGAACCAGAACAGTCGAGTAAGGCTGAATCGAATTCATAATTTATAAGACTAAGATTCCAAACACCCCGTGTAGGATTCGCACCCACGACCGCAGACTTAGAAGGTCCGTGCTCTGTCTCCTGAGCTAACGGGGCAATAGTCAATTTCGTTTGCTTGACCCTTCTATTATAGTATAATTTGCATTCGGCGTCAAGGGCAGTGTTAGGAACAAGTATGTTGTTATTCCTAACATAAGTCCTATGATAAGACTACTGATTATTCCCCTACGATCAGACTGTACCATTCTTCGCTCATCCCATTGATAATACTTTCTGCACCTTCTTTATCTGCTGTATAACCCTCAGAGATAAGGTGCTCTACTACTTGCTCGTAATACTTGTTATGTTCCTGCAGTTCCTTAGGTGTGGGTTTCATTGTTACGAATTCTTTTCTTTATTTAGTTCAATAAAGGATTTAGCATCAATCACGACTAATGGTTGCTTACCATTCTTTTTCATAACAACTATTGGTTCATAGTTTCCACAATTTGCCTTTGCTTGATCGTAAGCATCCCATATGTTCAGTTTCTCTACGTTCTTACATTCCACACTGTAAGGGAACTTCTCTCTTGCTGCTCTGGCCATCTGTACATCCTCACCACCAGCTCCCATAGAACAGGATTTGATATCTTCTGGATGTATATCGAAAGTTTCAATGAGTTGTTGGACTACCCATTTTTGGAGAGTTCTTCCTTTATTTTTAGCACTTTGCGGTTTCATTCTTTTTCAACCCCTTATTCCAGGGGACACTACCTTTCTTACGACCACCCCTCTTACCTGCTTCCACACATTTGGCCTTGGTAGCATTGGAGTGTCGCTTACCGGTATTTAGAACTCTCAACTTTTCTTTCGTTTCTGCTGACCTAACCTTACCCTTATTCGCCTTACTAATCTTCTCCTTGGTTTCTTCTAAACAAGGCACAGCGGCATTCGTATTACCCTTCATTTTTAAAGAGATTGATTGACGCTGCTCTTCTGTAAGTTTTCTACCCTTGACCTCTAAGGGGTGTTTAGCATTCTCTGCTAATAACATCCAGGCACATTTATCTTCCCATTGACCGTGTAGTTGATACTCACAGTAATGGAACATAGCGTGTTGAGTAACAGTAACCTCTACTAGATTACTAGGGTCGTCACTACCGCCTCTGTGTTTAGGAATGATATGGTGTTTATGTTTCATATAGTTATATAGCTAAGCCATCCCTATGAACCCCGACAGAGTTATTCTACACAGATATTGAAGTCTTGTCAAGCCATAAAAAAAGAGTCCCTTAGGACTCTGTGCTCTTGTATGCTTCGTAACTGTCGTAATCCCCGAAGAGATACCTGTCTATCGCAGCGGCGTCTCTATACGCTTGTAAGGAGTCTTTCGTGGAGGTGAGTGGTGTTAGAGGTTCTATCTCCTCCATCTCCTTCCAAATTGCCTCAAAGCTTGAATCCTGCGAATGAATCTTTTTTGACATCTTGCTTGATACCTCCGACGATGTACGATTCAACCTCAGTCTCCTGTGGAGCAACCTGAAGACCCTTAGAGGAAATCCAGTGCTCTGTCCAGGGTAGAGGATTATTACTTGCTGGAATGTCGTAAATTGGTTTGATACCAATTGATTTCATTCTACGGTTTGCAATCCATTCAACATACTGATGTAGTAGTTTATCATTCAGACCAATCATAGATCCATCTTTAAACAAGTACTCTGCCCATGCCTTCTCTTCATCAACTGTCTTACGGAACATGTTGATAGTATTCTCTTGTTCTTCTTTAGCAATTTCTTCCATCTCTGGATCATCACCTTGCTTCCACTTAGTAATAATATTTTGTGTAAGAGCAAGATGCTGGTTCTCATCACGAGCAATCAGTGAAATAATCTTTGCTGAACCTTCCATAAGTTTCAGTTCACCAAATGCAAATGAACATGCAAAGGAAACATAGAAACGAATACCCTCAAGGATGTTGACATTGGTGACTGCACGATAAAGTTTACGCTTCAGTTCTCTACGCTCCTCCAGCATATTTGGAGAATCTCTCCAATCGTCCGTCCACATACCACTCGCACCCCATCTCTGAGCAGCATTGATAAAGTCGTCATATGCCTCTGTAACGCTCTTAGCACGTTCTAGGATGCGTTCATCATCCAAGATTTTATCAAAGACCTCAGAGGCATCTGGGTAGACATTCTTGATGATGTAGGTATAGGAACGACTGTGAATCATTTCCATGAATCCCCAGACTTCCATACATGCTTCAAGTTCAGGGAGAGAGCAGTAAGGCATAAACGCCATACTAGGACCACGACCCTGAACTGAATCAAGAAGGATTTGATATTTAAGATTAGAAGTAAAGATATGCCTTTGCTCTGGACGCAAGTTTGCATAATCTGCTCTATCTTTTTGGAGGGAAACTTCTTCTGGTCTCCAAAAATAACCTAACTGTTGCTGTGTAAGTTTGTCAAATACTGGATACTTATAAAGATCATATCTCTGAACCCCCAAAGGTCTACCAAAAAACATTGGTTGCTTCTTGGTATCTACCTTTTCTGCATTGAAGACTGTCATGCCTTCCATATGATCTTTCTCCTTTGTAATAAATTTGTACTCTTTCATGTTAAATCTTGCAACTCTCGCAATCGTCTTCCTCCGCTCCTTCTAATTCTCCTACAAGATTATCTAGGGTTTTTGATTCTTCAGTATCTTCATCAGTCTTAAAGTCATATGTATTTTGATAGTAACTGGTCTTCCAACCATACTTGTATGTTCTCAATAGATCTTGTGCCATTTCAGAAACAGGAACCTCATTGTCAGCATAGTTCTTAGGATTATAACTCCAATTGCCACTGATTGCTTGGTCAAAGAACTTTTGCATCACAGAAACAATATTAATATACCCAGTGTTATCAAGCATGTCCCACAGAAGAGTATAATTGTTTTTAAGGTATTGAAAACCTGGAACAATTTGTTTAAGCGGTCCCTTCTTCGATTTCTTAATGGACAGATACCCTCTAGGTGGCTCGATTCCATTTGTTGCGTTTGACACAACGGAACTGCTTTCAGATGGCATCTGAGCAGACAAGGTGGAGTTCCGTAGACCTTTGTCCACAATATCTCTTCGTAATTCTTCCCAGTCATAGTCGTATCCAGGATTAGAAATTTCGTCTACATCAGACTTGTAAGTATCAATGGGAAGAATACCAGAGGCATATTTTGTGCGACTAAAATATCCACAGGGACCCTTCTCTTCTGCAAGTTTGTTAGAAGATCTCAGGAGATAGTATTGGAACGCCTCAGTGAGTCTGTGGATATCGTCCCAAGCATCTTGTGAGTCATACTTGTGTCCATTCTTTGCAAGGTAGTGTGCGAGTCCAATATAACCCACCCCTAGGGACCTGCGATTCTTGGTTGCAATTTCTGCTGCAAGAATAGGATAATCTTGGTAATCAATCAGTTCATCCAGACCACGAACTGCAAGATCACAGAGTTCTTCCAGTTCGGTCAGTTTGTTGACCTTACCGATATTGACGGCAGACAAAATACACAGAGCAATCTCACCCTCACCATCAATATGCTGAAGTGGTTTTGTCGGAAGTGTAATTTCCTGACAAAGATTACTCATCTCAATTTTATCTGTGAAAGATGAGTGTGAGTTACAGTGGTCGATGTTCATGATATAGATTCGACCAGTCTCTGCACGTTCCTTAAGCAGGTTCAGGAATAGTTCTTGTCCTCCGATAGTCTTTCTTGGAATAGACTCATCTCGTTCAAAAGCAGTATATAAATCATCGAACCCGTCAGTACCAAAAGCATCATACAAACCTGGTACGTCATTCGGTGAGAACAGGCTAATTTCTCCATTCGTAATGAAACGCTCGTAGAAAAGTTTTGAAATTTGGATTGAGTAGTCAAGTTTCCTCACTCGATTGTCTTCTGTACCCTTGTTGTTCTTAAGAACAATAATGTCTTCTATTTCTTGGTGCCAGATAGGAAAGTGAACTGTAGCAGAACCACCTCTGATACCGTTTTGTGTGCAGCATCGTACAGTTGATTCAAACTTTTTAAGGAAGGGGACAACACCTGTGTGCTGTACCTCTCCGCCTCTGATTTTGCTGTTGATGCCACGAATTCTACCTGCGTTAATGCCGATACCAGCCCTCTGTGCGACATACCTGCCAATAGCCATATCGCTGCTAAAGATACTATCGAGGGAGTCATCAACATCAACGAGAACACAAGATGCAAATTGACGCAAGGGTGTCCTGACGCCTGCCATGATTGGCGTTGGGATGTTGATTTTGTGTCTTGAGATTGCATTATAATACCTGTGTATGTAATCTAACCTAGTATCTTTAGGATACTTGGAGAATATAGTTGCAGAAATTAACATATACATGTACTGAGGAGTCTCGTATAATTCCCCAGAACTTCTATCCTGCACTAAGTATTTATCCACAACCTGACGCAATCCAGCATAGGTGAAAAGCATATCACGATCATGGTCTATCCAAGAATTGATTTTATCCCACTCATCATCAGTATAACTTTCAGTAAGTTCCTGGTCATAGATTCCTTTATGAGCACCAATAACAAGATGCTCTTGGACGTGAGGGAACCCCTGATTCCATTCAGAACCAAAGACCTGCTTATACAGACCAAACAAAAGCAATCTAGCAGCAACAAATTGATAGTTTGGATTATCTAGATCAATCAGGTCAGAAGCAGACCGTACAAGAATTTCCTGTATCTCTCCAGTGGTGATACCATCATAGAATTGGATACCAGATTGGATCTCTACTTGAGAAGCAGAAACACCAGCAAGTCCTTCACATGCTTGCTCTACCATAATATGGATTTTATCTAAGTTTAGCAGTTCAACAGAACCATTACGCTTTTCAACTTTTGTACCATTGGTCATACTTTTTTCCATCCGTTAAATTTTATTTTAGCATTAAGTCCGTGATATGTATTATCAGTTACCACTTTTTGAACATCTAGTCCTGCAAGAACCATATCATTTAAGTCCTTTTGGACTATCTCTGATTTCCAAATTACTACTTTATCTCCATTATCGATTGTTCTGGAGATTCTGTCACAGATTTGTTTGTTACGTGGTTCGTTATCAAAAACCCAAATATAATTGCTCCAACCAAGCGTCCTAATATCAACGTCGGACCCACACATAGCAACAGCATTTTTGATAAACGTGGAGTCAAAGGGTCCTTCAACAATGTAAATGGGTTCCGAATCATCAATTTTATCAAGTCCGTAAATCTTTGGCGAGTCATCATTGAGCATTACAGTAATGTACCTAAGTTTGGACTTGGGGTTGAGTGCCCGTCCCTGGAACCCGAAGATTCCGTTCTTGTCTTTGAGTGGAATGATGATTCTAGATTCGTCATTCTCCTCATCATCAAACATCTGTTTTTGAGTATTAGTCCATTGTTTGAACCTTTCGCAGAAGTAAAACTCCCGCAATAGTTTGTCTGGTATTTGTCTTTTTTGGAGGTAGATCTTTGCCGGGTGAGAAATATTTAGCTCTGAAATTCTTGGTAGATCAAAGTCTTTCTTTTTGAAGTGTGGTTTACTACTAGGTATTACCGGGTTGGGTGTATTAGATGCTCTACCAGTCAATCCTGACTTGTATCGTTCCATCACATACTCATCATAAAGACCCACATCCTGGTCTTTCAGAAAGTTAGTAAAACTCTTTGAAGCACCACAATTATGACACTTAAAGTTATGATCGTTCTTATGCTTGTAGATATAACCCCTGGTCTTGTTCTTATTCTTCTGCGAGTCTCCGCAGTAGGGGCATCTAAAAGTATAAAGGTTCTCTTTTTTGCGACTAAACTTCTGTAACCGAACTGAAACCAGTCCGATATACTTGGCATCAATGAAACTCATTACGAAGGGACTACTTTCCTCGCTCTATTATAACCTGCGGAGAGGATGGTGTCAAGACATTTGTCATAAGTTTTTGTCCCGGCACACTGACTACAAATGAGACTATCGTTAATGCACCAGCAACAGTCCACATCTTTTTTTCCATAGCACGAAGACGATCATCAATTAATCTGATATCTCTTTCACATCCAATCTTTATCTCGTCTGCCTTACGATTCACCTCACGATGCACACTATCTATTTTCTCAAATAGAACTGCATCAATTCTATCTTGCTTTTCTAATTTCTCATTATGAACAGCAAGAAGTTGTCCCATCTTAATAGAATTTTCTTGAAGAGAATCAACAATTCTTTCTAATCTTTCTAAAATTGCGGCGTTTGCTGCAGTAGATGTGTCATCCATTCTCAGACCACCTCTTTCTGGCACCAGGATATTTTCCTTTACCAATAATTTGAGGTTTCTTCCTTCTATTCATTTTACCCATAGGAGTTTCTTTACCAGCAACAGGTCCCTCAGCAGAAGATTTAGCACCAAAACCACCACTAACACCAGCGGTGTTAGCAACCATCATCTCTTCGTAAAACTGTTTGAAAGATTTCATAAGTTCTCTAAAATATTCATACAATTATCGTCAACATCTATCGTATGTATATACGAGATTGGATATGGTGGTAATCTATCCAGATAAACTATAAAAGTTTTAAGAATAGTCCACAATTCACTATCTATTCTGTAAAATAACAAAGGTGTTGTTGCGTCACCAAATATATTATAAAGAATAATAAAGTGGTTTAGGAGGAGAGGAACATTCATTTCCCCCGTATTTTTATACTTATTCAGTAATCTTTTAATCCACTTAAACCTTTTCATGTCATCATAAAAATCCTCCTGCGTAACTGCCTGAGGATTTTCATAATTTTTCATGGCAAACATTACATAGTTCGACTCATTTAATTCATCAAATCGCATAGTGAATTATTCTAATATCAGCTATCTGGAAGTTGTTGATCGTCGTCTGCATCACCAGAGATGGTGCTACCTGCAACTAAAACTTCGGTCTTAACTCTAGTGTTACCGTGTTGATCGGTGTAGGAAGTAATTCCAACCCAACCAGCATGAGCAGGTCTATACTGTGAATTCGCAGCACGAGCAACTGATTGCTCAGTGGTGTCTACACCAAAGATTTCAGTTCCAGCGTAGTTTGAATCACCCAGTGTTGAAATTGGTTTCTGTGAAATATCGTATGCAGCACCTGCGGGAACCGTGCCGAGTCCATTTGCACTCGACAGAACAATGGTGGTTGCGTTGGTTACGCTAGAGATGACTGCCTCTCCGTAGGTAGCACCAGCACCAACGATGATGATATCACCTTCGTTAATAAGTCCAGCGGTGTTGAATGTGGTTGCTGTTCCGGTTACGGTGGTTCCACTAATTGCGATTGTACCGTCACTGTAGACGGAATCTTTATTGCCCCAAAGAGACATTACTAACTCTCCTTTATCCTTGTGATATATTGATATTTATAAAAAAAGGAGACCCTACTTTTTGGTCTCCTAATTATCAGCGTGCTTTGATTGCTGCTGATACTTGTTCTAACAGTTTATCGTCCATATCAGTCTTAGTAAGTTTGACTGCTTTACCAAGAATAATCAAACAAACATCGATTAATTTTTCGCCAAGTTCCTCGTTCTCTGGAATCTTATTTACTGCATCAGAAATAATTTTTGATGCAAGTGGTAATAGAATTGACAACATAATTTTGCCTATGATAACTGGATTATTTAGTGAAACTCTTTGTTTCTACGCTCATCCAGATATTGAATTATATCTTCTCTCCATTCCATCAGTTCATTAAAGCACTCTTGGTTGTGAGCGCATGCTCTAAGTTTACTATCAGGTTTCAATACACTCTCGTAAAATAACCCTAATGCATCTCTACGCTTTTGGATTTTATTTTGTTCCATACTAATCATTTACTACCAATAAATCAAACATTGCGGAAACAGTACAATTACTTCCAGTATAAGTTCTCACTTCTAAATCCGTTTTTTCTGGGAAAAACAATGGAATGCTGTAAGTAGTATGCATGTTACTATTATATAGATTCAATTCACTAGCAACCCTGTATACACCACCAACTTGTTTCTGAAATAATCTAACGGTGTTTTCCTGGTTTTTATTCATCGTTGCAGCAAATGCTCTCAAGTAACCACTCTTTCCTGCAGGGATAGTATAGAAAGTAACCTGAGATTGACCCATACCTGCTGCAATCTGACAGGTAACTCCTACACTATGAGTGAAATCAATATCTCCTACATTATTATTATCATTATTACCAGTTAATACAAGTGCTCTATGAGTTCTTAAAAATTCTACAGTTCCAGCAACACCAACAGTTCCATTTAAAGTAAAATCTTCTTCTACTTCATTATAATTTGCATCAAGACCTTGAAGTCTAACTGTAAGTGCTCCCGTTCCTCCACTATCATCTTGAGAAGAACTGGAAGTTACTGTAATAATTCCTGCTGTAGATGGAAAAGTATATGCACCTCCTTCAGTCCAAACAGTATCATAATCTGCTGAAGTACTAAGAACAGCACCAAACTTATGAACGTTTGCCATCTGGGTTGTGATGCCAGCAGCAATGTTTATGTCAAATTGGGTATCTCCACCACAAGCACCAATGTTGCCATACTTATCGGCACACATGTAAACTTCAAAGTTTGTAGTGTCTTGTGCCCTATATGCTTGTTCATTCTTATTCCACTGTGCCATTAGTCAGTCCAACCTAACCTTTCTGGTCGATATCTTTGTGCGCTTTTAACTTTAGATGGTGCAGAAGCAGGATAAACGTTCTGGACAATTGCACCAGGATACTCACCTTGCAATTGTTCTGATAATTCATTCTTACTCATCATACCACCTTCGATTTCAAGACGATAAATCTTTCCTTCCCAGACAATATCAGCAGTGAATGACTCCTTTTCCTGCTCTGGTTCGGGGGATCCCATATTAAGAGTTCCGTTGAAGTCGCCAGAGATATTGACAGACTCTGACATGAATTGATTAAAGTTTTTCATCAGTTACAATTCCAAGCTCTAAGTGACTTATTAATTCTGCTATCAGGGTCTCTAGCAGTTTTGGCAGAAGTGAGTTTTTTCTTCATACCTTTCATCCTTGCACAGAATGATGCTCTTCTCTTGTTACCAACTTTCTTAGAAGGTGCTTTCAGATCAGAACCAGGATTCTCTCTTTCATAAGACTTACGTCCTTTTTCATTGAGACCACCTGACTCTGACTTACCGGACTTTTTTGTCCATGCTGCTCCTTCCTCAACTTCAATTTCTTCATTCTTAGGGCGACAATCATTAACTAACTTACCTCCCTTCATTTTCATTCCGACTTTCTTATGAGTGTCCCAGCACTTCTGTGCTTTCTCATTGAACTGTTGGAATGTAATAGTTTCTGCAGATTCTGTTTTCACGTTCTTTGCTGCTCCTGTTCTATTCGGATTAGGGTCTTCTGATCGTTTTCTTTTGACTGCTGTTGCAACCTTCTTTTTACCGAGACTTGCTGCTTTGGATGCAGGAAGACATTTTGGTTTGGGACCATCTGCCTTTCCATCACCATCCTTATCATCGCGAGCACACTTGCCCACTTTCTCACCTTTGGTGTTGTATCTGTCCCAACCACCATCTTTGAACCACTTACGTAGATCCTCCGATAGTCCTTGGTATAATCTCAGTTTTACAATCTCGGTATCCATAGCACTCAGTCCTTTTTGGAGTTTCCGTAGTTAGCAGCACCTTTCTTACGGCACTGAACAAGACGACCAGAAGCATAAGCAGAAGGCCACACCTTAGCAGATGCCTTTACTTTTTTGTAGCAAGCATCCTTCTTACCTTCTTCCTCAACATAATTGAGTTCAGAACGCCAATCAAAGTGCTCCTTCTTGGTATCCATGATTGCTTTATCTCCGTATTGAGTACGGATTTTAGACTTTACTATGTCCAGTGCAGAAGGACCAGCAGCAGGTTTCTTCTTACCGAATGTATTAGGTGTATTACTAATTGGTTTCTTTGGTGCCCTTCTAGCACCCATACCGCCACGCTCTAGTTGACGATCCTTCATTGCGTCTGATGCTTCTTCTTTCATGGGAGGTTTCTTGTCGAATTTTTTACCGATTGCGCCACCAATCTTAGATCCAGCAATACCACCAACAATATCACCAACAGGCAAAGGTCCATCGAGAACCCCACCGGCAAGACCACCAGCGACTCCACCTACAACAGCACCAATCTTTTCACCCTTTCCTGCTTCTGCAGGTTTTGCTGCTTTTGCTTTCATCTCTTGTCCCTTAGCAACTGCTGCTTTCTCACCTGCTTGAACTGCTCTGCCACCTTTCTTACCACCAACCTTGATACCCTGCCTCACTAGAGTGCTATATTCTTTTAGTGGTTTTGCTTTGATTACGTCAACAGTTTCAATCTCAAGGGGGGTATAATCTTCAGCATCCTGGATCAGAATACCACCAGTGACTCCTTCACTAATTTTTGGAGAGATTTCAATCTTGTTCTTGCCCTTCATGATGTCGATAACCTTATCGGTCTTCTTATCCATTTTCTCAATCTCCAAAAGGTATTGATAGAACTCTTCGTTCATACCCTTACTTCTCTTTTTGATTAATTCTCTTCTGAATGCGGGATCCTTTCGTGCTCTTTGTGCGTCAGACATGTTACCTGCACCTGCTGATGATTGGGGGTTTGGTCTGTTAACTCCACCTGCTGGAGGCAGTGCTTTCTGACCCGAAGGCAGTGCCTTACGAGCAGGATTTACCATTGTTTTAGATGTGTTCCTGTTAGTAGAAACAGGAACATTAGAACTACGTCTTGCTATACGTGCAGTGTTGACTTTACGGTCATCTTTTCCTCTATCTAATGCTTTGAGGTTTTTAGAAATGTTTCTATCTTGGAAATCACTTTTTGCTTTCTGCGTTGCAGAATCAGTTTCCTTTCTCTTACGGACCATTGCCGCTAATTTTGATTCAGGTTTTGTTGCAGACTTTGTGGAAGACTTTGCAACATCGTTTCTTGTTTTTGCTGCAACTCTTTTTTCTGCAGCATTATCAGTAGAATTGGAACCACCAGAACCACGAAAGGGATTGAGTTTATTCAACCTCCTCCTATTCAATCTACTTTTGACTTCATTTTCTCTTGCAGAGGCAAGTTTTTCATTACGCTTTTCAATCTTGCGTTCTTTCTTATCTGCCTTTGCTTGTGCTCTGTCTGCTTTAGCACCGGCAATTCCAGAACCAATACTCTTTGCTCCTGCCTTAGCAAGATTGAATCCCACTCTTGCACCACCAACTGCTGCTTTACCAACTTCTTTTCCAAGTCCGGTAAGTGCAGTAGCATCACTTTGTCTTTTATCGACACTAATATTTGTTTTTGGTGCAACTTGTTTTGCACGGTCTAAACTTTTTTTAACACCTTCTTTTCTTTTATCAGCGATGTCCTTGAGTCTACCTAACTTCTTCGCTTCAATTTCTTCTCTTCTTTTTTTGCTAGAAATTACAGCAGATGTTCCTGCCGCATTTTTTTTATCCTGAGCAGACTCTTTGTCTTTCGCATCTTTATCTGCAGATGCCTTTGCTCTCCTTGCTTTAGCATCAGCATCATTTTTTTGCTTACGCTTTAAAGAACCAGCACGAATCTCTAAATCTTTTGCTCTCAGATCAAGTTTGCGCTGCTTTGCCTGACTCACGGTCATCGTGTCGTCAAGCACCTTATTAGCGGCTTCTTTCTTTTCTTTTGGAGTCATTTCTTACCCTTCTTAGCAATTGCTCTGCCAACTACCTTACGGCGCTTCGCCAGATACTCATCTGACTTATCTTCGTCGCCGTCGTTATCAATATCACCATCTTCTTGACCTACTGGATCAAGAGTTTTTTCTTCTAAATCTTGAGCAAATTCTTTCCAGGACTTCATTTCTGCCAAAAAACAAGGAGTTGAAATTATTTATATTACTTCTTTCCCACCTTTACAACGTAGCGTTTATTGAGCATTGAACCTGGAGTCATACGTGAAACATACTTTAAGAATCCAGCAGTTCCTACAAGAGTATTTGGATGCTTCTTATCTCTCATCAGTTTATCCATCTTGACTTCAGAATACTCCTTGATATCCCTCAACCAAGATTTGAACATAATACCGTCTTCTGTTACACAGATAATATAGTTGGTTCCACGACGATTGACTTGTCCAACCAGTCCAGTATTTAAATTCTCTACAATATCACCGATTCTGAAAATCTTTCCTTTTACATATGACTCACGTAATGATTCAGGATCAAACTTAGGAGCAATCTGCCACAGTTCTTCTTTGATATTCATTGACTTACGAACAGCATTGAACATCTCTTTCTTCTGGATGACAGTCATCTTGTTAGGAACACCCTTAGAGAATGAATTAAAATCATCCTCTGCAGCATGTGCTCTCAGTTTAGATGCAGACATTCCTGATACGTCATCGGCATCTGGGTCACGGGCACCAGCAGAAACAACTTTAATTTCATCAAAGGCATATAAGTCAGACCCATTATACTTCTGAGCAAGACCTTGGAATTCTGCAAGACGATCTTGACCAACCATGATGGTTACACTCTTATATCCGGCTGCATACTTAGAAGACAGAACATCAAAGATAGTCTTTGCATTATTATCGTCAAAGATATTCTCCTCATAATCCGGGAACATCGATTTCATAAATCCAATCTTGGTCTTAGGATCAAGTGGATTCTTTTTCTTATCCTGAGTTCTACTAGGATAGATTGCTAAATCTGCATCATCTCTCTTTGCCTGAGTTGCTGCTGCTTTCAACAGTTTCTCATGTCCAATTGTAGGAGGATTAAAACGACCGAATACAATCACAGCACCAGTAGATTCTAGTGCTTCACCTTCCTCTTCTTCAGGTGCTGCTTGAGTTGCTTGTGCTGATTTCTGCTGTGCAACTGGTTGTTGCTTTTGTGCTGGAGTTGCAGCAGGAGTCTTAGCAGCACTTCTTACATTATCTGCTGCTGCTTTCTTTTTCTTTTGCTTATCTTCTTCTGCCTTTGCCTCACGTCCAGAAAAAACTTTTAATTTACCTTCAATAGTTTTTGCTTTAAAGTTACCCTGTTGATCATACCATCCACCATGTCCGTCTCCTTTCAAACCCATTTTTCTGGCTTGAGCAGATACAGTCATCTCACCTGCTTCGGAAAGGAACTGACTGAACTTTTTCATAATTCTACTAGGGAGTTTCCTATGATACCGATATATTATATTTAGTGAACGGAGAGAACAGGAATCGAACCTGCGAAGTTTTTACACCCAGCCGCTTTCAAGGCGGTGTCCTCGACCAACCGGACTCTCTCCTTCCACATTATTATATCATGAAAGTGCGCGACCAGCAAGTCCTCCGACTACAGCGCCGGGAAGTCCACCAAGTGCAGCACCGGCAGCGGCACCAGTACCAGTTGCTACTGCTCTTTTAACTTTTTTTTTTCCACCAGTTGCAGCACCAACAGTTCCACCAACAACTCCTGCACCTACAGGATTAGAAACTGCTGCCTTTGCAGCACCCTTTACTGCATTACCGATCATAGCACCAACAAATTCTTTGATGTCTGCTTTAGTTGCTTCATATACTGGATTACCTTCCAGATTCACTTCTTCATTCTTAGCACCAGACTTATGACGCTCAACACCCTTTGAATCTGTATAACTTTCTTTCTCTTTTCTAGCAGTTACATAACCTACGCCAGGAACTACACCAGTCTTACCTGCGGCACGAGCAGCGTTTCTATCTGCTGCTCTTTGTGCTGCTCTCTTACGATTGCGATCATAAGACTTATCATCTTCAGCAACAGTCTCAGTCTCTTCTACTTCATAGACTTCCTGGTATGCAGCAGCAAAACCACTGACTCCTTCATACTTTACTTCATCTTTGGGTTTCTTGATGTATGCCGGACCACCATAAACCTTCATCTTTTTATCAGCCTTTGCCTTCATTCTCTGCTCTGCTTCTTCTACATTCTCAACTTCTTCATTTGCTTTGTTCAGAGTCTTAACAATCTTCTTAGAACGATCATATGCTTTCTGACGTTGATCATCACTAACAGAAGGACTTACAACTTCACGTCCTAAGTTTCCTGCCTTACGGAACATCTTGCTCTTGGGAAGTTCTTTTTTCTCTTCTTCAACTTCAACAGATTCAAAGTGAGGGTTCTTTTGACCCTTCACTTTTGCCATATCTTTACGCGCCTTCTCGTTATTCTCCTGACGCTTCTTCATATCAGTCTCAAGATACGAAGTGTCCTTTTTTTCATGAACATTAGAGTATGCTTCAGCAAGTTTTTGCAAGTCGTGGCGATTCATCTTGATGTCTAAATTACTTTCCGTAAAAGTATTTATAACTTTACTCCCATAGAAGCACTATGAATTACCTTGACGCTACCTTCGGGCCAACCTTCCTGCTCACATTTAAGATGCCATCGAGTCATTATGACGACATTATCTCTCACTCCACCGGTCAACATGTTACGACCTTCGGTAGTCATTGATGAAAAAAGTCCGAATCTTGTTTCCCAAACGTAAAAACAATCATCGAACAATTCTGCACCCTCAGGAACAATTACTTTATTCTGCTTCTCACGCATTTTTGCTTCTTCAAGCATTTCTTCATGAGTCATTACTTTCCTCTTTCTTTTTGTTAAAACCAAAAGGTCCTTCTTTCTCATCTAATGCAAACTTTATTGCAATACCACCAACTGCTTCCATAACTTTAAGGATGTCCTCTGATTTTGCATCCTCTCCAAGTTCCTTAGCAACATACCAATACTTAGGCCAAAATGTTTCGCCTGCTTTTTGATAATCTTCAAGTGTTAGAATTTTCATTTTTTTGTTGTTTTAGTATTTTAAAGTACGCTTTGTAATATCGGGTCTTCATTTCTTCTAGAACTTCCATGTCCTCATCATATGCCATATATTTGAGCAACTGATAAGAACCTTCTAAGTCACTGATGAGTCTGAGAATATTAACGGGATCTCGTTTAAGACCACCGTGAGTATATTCACTAGAGTTGTTTTTAAACATCCAATGCTGATTGAATCTGTTCGTCCAGAGCAACAATTGCGTTACGAATATCTACTGTACGTTCTGATGGAAATTCGTAACTATCTTGTTTTGTAGTGCGAAAAAGTGTCTCACGTACTGCTGCGGCAACACGAATATCCAATTCAATAGTGATAATCTTATCAGTCATTTTCCACCTGTTTCGTAGTTTAGTTTGTCATCTTGTTCTTTTAATTTACGCATACGAATTGTTTCATGTAGGCGTTTAATTGCTTCTTCAGTTTCTGGGGTTTTATCATAGGACCATTCGTCCTTTGATTTTTTCTTTTTACCCATCAAACATCCCCATCAACTCGGTTTTCAGAGTGATGGACATCAAACTCTCCACCGGGATATCGTGCTTTGAGTTTATCAACATTCATCTCAATGACTTCATCAAGAGAAACATTAAGTCCCATACATGCTTGTGCAACATACCACATAATGTCTCCAAGTTCACGTTTGAGATGAAACAGGTTCTCTTCGTTTACTGGTTTGCCCTGGAAAATAATCTTCTTTACAACTTCAGTAAACTCACCTGCCTCAGCAGACATTCCTACAGCAGCAGTAAGAAGTCGGTGTGTCTCAAATCCTTTTCCACGAAGTTCTTGAATACGATACTCAAAGGCATCAGCATCTTTACTTTGTTCTGAAGTAACGCCATTTACAAATTCAAGGTATCGTTGTGTATTTACAGTCATATTAGAATTTAAGCGATGCGAATTTCTTAGATTTATCCTCATTATTATACTCCTCTTCCTGTCCGCTGTCAAGGATATCGTTCTGTGCAGACTGCTCACAATCAAACAATCTCATCTTTGCACGGTCAATACCAACCACAAACCTCTTGTTCATATTGATATCGTTATAACGATTCTTTAACTGCTTCACCATAATTTGTCCGAGTTCTTCAAGCTCATCTGTGCTAATAAGGGCAAACATAAGATCAGCAGTAGCAGGGAGACCAAAGGACTCACTAGTATCAGTAAGCTCAACATCAGAGCTACCATAACCAGAACGAGTGGTCTGCGTGGCAGAAACGATAGGGACGTTTGCTTCACAAGCCAGTCCTCTAAGCTCTTCTGCAATAGACTTAATAGTTGTATATGAATTGACATTGCTGCCAGCGCGATATCGCGAGGAAGCACATATATTAAGGTAATCAATGAAAATAATATCAGGTCTAAATGATTTCTTAAGTGCAAGTTCATTAAGAAGTGCTTTAAAGTGTCCACTATGAGCACTCGCTGTAGGGTATTCTTTAATTATAAGTGAACCCTGTGTTTTTTGACAAATGTTAGAAACTTTTGTCTGGAACATCTGACGTGGGAGATCTGCAATCTCTTGAATATTTACATTCAGAAGGTTGGCGTCTATCCTTTCTGCAATCTTTTCTTCAGCCATCTCCATCGTAATATACAGAACATTCTTATTCTGCAATAAGCAAGCAGAGGCAACATGGCACATAAACAAAGACTTACCCACACCAGTGCCCGCAAGAGCAATGTTGAGAGACTTATTACAAAGACCGCCCTTTGTGATCTTGTTGAAGAAGTCCAAGTCGAATGGAATCTTTTCCTCAGTCTGATGGTAGAAGTCGTATCGTTCTTCATAATCATTTAGATAATCGTGTCCAATATGATTATCAAATGAAACTGCGAGAGCATCGGAAAGAATTGATGGGATAGCATCTCTACCTTTCTTCTGTTCTTCACCTCCGTCTGCAATACTAATTGACTCTACTAGTGCAAGATAGATTGCACGATCACGACACCACTTCTCGGCAGTATCAATCAACCACTGCTTGTCATTTGGGGAATGCTCAAGTTTAGAAAGAGATTCAACAGTCTGCTTATATACTTCATCATTTAGGTCAGTTCTATTCTCGACCTCAATCTGAAGTGCAGCAGTTGTTGGGAGAGTATTATATTTTACAATGAACTTTGATATCTCTGTAAAGATAATCCTCTCGTGATGGTTCTCAAAGTATTCTTCTCGCACAAATGGGAGGACCTTGCGAGAGAAGTCCTCATTGAAAACCAGGTTTTGTATGATTGTAGTTTCAATCTTGTCCATTAAAATTATTCAGGAGAACCGTAACTAAATTCGTTTTTTGCAATCACATCAAGTTTTTCCATTACCTCTGGAGTAAAATAGGTTTCGGGATCTTTTAAGATTGCTTTAGCATAGACTTTTTTAGTCTCACCATTAACAGTCATCTCATACCGTCCAGCAACATTCTTCCACATTCCACCAAGTTCACCCAACTCAAGTAGACCATAATACTTATCAAGACCACGCTCATCATAATAAAGACGAACAGTAACATCTTTATTTTCTTTACTTAAACGTGACTTAGCAGTCTTTGCCTTGATAAGGTTTCCAATGACTTCTGTACCATCCTTTTCTTTCTTCTTGCTGAGATGGATGATTGTAGAAGCAGCATACTTGAGCCCGCTGCCTCCACCCATTTCCTTTGTAGGGACATAAGAGCCGATGACATCATAAGTGTGATTGGTAACGATCATTGGTATATTAGCCTGCCCCAACTTAAGTGTCAACATTCTGAAGGCACCCTTAATCAGTTGTGATTTTGTCATATCACGAACCTGTTTTTCATTGAGAGCATCAGTAATTTCTTTCTCAGTTGAAAGCATTCCTAAAGAGTCTAACACAAACACACATGGTTTGCGGTCATCCTCAGGTGTTTTGAGATACATATCTACTGCCTTGAGTGCCTTGCTACGAAACTCTTCAACAGTCACTACGTTGACTACGACTAGACGTGTCAAATCAATTCCACGACTCTCTAGGAGCGACTTATTGACAGCTGCCTCAGTATCAAAATACAAGCAGTATCCATCAGGATTAGAATCCAGAAAATTTTTAACCACGGCGAGAGAGAAGAAAGTTTTTCCTGTAGAACTTTCACCAGCAATTGCAGTGATTTTGTTACCAGATACACCCCCACGGATAGACCCAGATACAAGAGCATTAAAGATGAACGAACCAGTGTCAACGTATGTTTCACTTTCGTCAATGTCTGCTGCAAGTTTGGTGAAGTCATCTCCAATCTCTTTTACAATATCTTTTAAAAAATCCATTAAGTATTAATCCCAAATTGTTCATTTACAGTACATCCATCATCATCACGGATTTCTTGAAATCTCCTCAATTTTTGATAGAGAGCAGCATCTCCACCGAGACGCATAGCACTAACAATAGTATTCAATTCTTTGTCGTTGATAGGCAGTTCCATTCTACTCCATTACGTTTTTTGATTCTGTGCAGATAACCCAATTATAACTCTTTTTCATCTCATTTGCAAACCATCTTGCATTAGTCTCAGCATCAAAGTATCTGCTGTGTAGTTGAGGAGAAAGTTCTCCTGGTTCGGACCAGCGAACAATGTATTTACTCATGAAAAGAAACTCTCTAAAGTCACCTTCTTTTCAACAGACCACCCGATAGCGTCCAGAATCACACGAATTGGATCAAGGAATGCCTTATTGAACTGCATTTCATAATCGATAAATTTTTCCAAGTCCAGTTCCTTAGGAAAGTCTTGAATGAAAGATATTACATTCTCTCTAGTCGGGTTTGGATTCTTGAGATAGCAAAACTTAATCTTATCCCCATTTTGAATAGGGGCATACTTCTTTTCCAAACCACGTTCCTTTATGTAAAAATTATGAAGTAAAGCACCACGAACATGCATTGGTGTTCCCTTTGTGTAAATTGTATTTACACCTTTATACTTAACTACATTGGAAACTGAACGTGGGAATGCAACTTCCTCAGGTGGTAGATTATGAAACTCCTTACGAGAGTTCTCAATGAAGTCAATCACCTCATCCTCTGTTGAACTCATCACCAATTTCAGACCATCCTTAATCATCTGACGACAGGGTGCAGGTGTGGATGACTTAACTGCCTCAATACCCATAATCTTTAGTTTGGGTTCTGCATATCGCACACCCTCGCTATCCCATACATTAAGGATATATCGCTTTTTAGCAGTCCAGATACCACGATCAGCAATGTTCTCTCGCTTCATCTGCATCTTCTGGTCATAAGCGTTTACATAGTCCGCCAACGCTTGGTAAGAACTCTCAATATAAGGTTCAAATTCCACCTCACAGACCTTATTAAGGAAATCGACAATGACCTCAGGAGTTTTCTCTCGGTCTTTGAATACCCAGTCAACAAAAGGACCCAGATTAAGATAAATGGAATCAGTATCTGAAGCAATAACATAATCAGTATTCTCCGTCTTAAGAATTTTGTTTAGTTTAGCGTTCATCTTATTCTCAATCCAGCGGATAGATACCTGACCGGACAGAGTGATTGCTTCTGCGTTTGCTAGTTTGAAATACCTGAAGTATTGATTGCCAATAGCACCATAAGCAGAGTTAAGAGAAATCTTTTTCGCCATTTGAATGTTGTTACATCTGGCGATTTCCTTTTCAAGTGCTTTAGTAGGCGTCTTCTCATACTCCTGCTTTGCTTTGAGCATTCGTTTCTTAAAGATAACTCGGTCACCATACATCTTCTCCATCAACTGAGGTAGGAATCCCTTGATGTCCTTTCGATACATTGCACCATTGGCGCATACCGCATAGTCCTTATACTCATCAAACGTCAGTTCTTGATTAAGTATTTTATTAACTGTAGTTGATGGGTGCCGGGTATCCTGGAGGGTTTCTGGTGAAATATTGTACTGCATGATAAGATGAGGGTAGAGAGAGTTAAGGTCAAAACTGACAACCCAATCATACTTTCCTGGAATCGGTTCCTTGACATATGCACCTGCATATTGTGAATCTTTTTCAGATCTCTCTTTTGGAGGGATAACTATGTTCTTCTTCTTTAAGTAGTTATAGATAATTGCATCCCAAGTACGTACCTGGAAAAACACATCGTTATAATTCACTTTAGCGTCGTATGCCATGGTCAATGCCAACTCAATCAGTTTCATCTTGTCTTCCAGACGGTCAACAAGTTCCACGTCAATGATGTTGTATTCAATGAACTTCTGCCAGTTACCTGTATAGAAGTCTTTAAATGTATCAAACTCCGAGTGATCCAACTTACGTTGCCCTAGTTCCACAAATGCAATGTGGTCCAGACGATATGACTCCTGATTAGTATAGGTAAACTTCTTATACAAGTCAAGGTAATCAATAACACTAATACCTGCTAACTCACAGGTAATCTGTGGGCGACCGTGCATCTGGATTTCACGTTGACGGACATTGTTCCAAGGAGAAAGTTTCTTGACTGTCTTCTCGCCCATCAGACGCTCAATACGCCTCACGATATATGGGATATCATACAGTTCACAGTTCCACCCTGTAATCACGTCAGGAGCAGTTGTCTGCCACCAATCTAGGAAACGATTGATTAGGTCAAACTCATCGTTACACAGCACAAAGGTAACATCCTTACGTGTGTTATTGAATGGACGTGAAGCAAAGCATGTGATGTGCTTAGTCGCAGCATCCTGCATTGTGATAGCAAGAAGTTCTTCTGCAACATTGAATATGTCAGGGAAACCTTCTTCGGCAGCAACCTCAATATCAATTGTATAAAGTCCAATCTTTGAGATATCAAACTTGACTTCATCTTCAGGATACTTTTCTGAAATATACTGGGAAACGTACCGATCATTACCGTAGACGGCAAATCCCCGAACATCTTTATACTTCTCTATAAACTCTCTACATTCTGAAACTTTACCAGGTTTAATTGGTTCTACACTTTCGCCATCAAGCGTTTTCCACTTTGATTCCTTCTTAGAAGGGACATAAAAGGTTGGGTAAAAATCTTCCCTATAAGAGAAGTGCTTACCGTCTTCATATCCACGTACCAGCATTTCATTGAATCGCTGATAGATATTCGTGTAAAATCGCATTACTTAGTTAACTCTTCGTAATCATCAAGTAGTTTTTGGTTGGGTTCAACCATTGTCAATATTTTATCAGAACTCATCATAATAACTTCGTCATCTGATACATCAGTTAACCAAGGTTTGAGTTCTCCATTTTCAATCAAGTAAGGTCTTGTAAGTTTGCAATCGGGTTGTCCAATATCTGCAAGAACTTCCTCAATCTTGCTCAGTAGAATCAGATTGTTCGTTAAGCAAAGTACCTGTACTGTCGGTGGTTCCGGTTCCGGCATCATCGAGTCCGGTGGCAACATCATCTCGTCCGTTGCTAGATTGGTCTCTTCCATCATTTCTCCTTGCATAAGATTCTACAATTGAATCGAGTGGATCCGTAATACAGACCACCCAATCCTTATTTACAATAATATCAGTGTCCTTAGATAATCCCATCCACTTATAAAAAATCAATTCATGTTTTGGGGGAGCATCTTCTGCTTCAATTAAAACCTCTTGAGTTTTAATTTTGATACAGTGAGGTTCACTAAAAAAATAGGATACAAGATTATCTTCAGAGTCACGAAACTCTTTGATGTCTGCGATGACCTCCTCGCCAGACTTTAGTAGTGCTAGTTGTACGCTCATAAATCAGTATTTTCCTTCTGGTAGTATAGCATAAAAAAAGAGGGGTTGCAACTGGATTTTGCCAGTTCCCCCTCCGTCTGCGACGACGATATACTATATTTAGTAGAGAGGATTACCTGCACAAAGTTTAGATACTCTCACCAAACACTCTTCTTTATTACCATCTTCCTCATAATTGTTTAAACGACTTGCGATAATATCAGCAACTTCAACAAAGTCGTTTTCATCAAACCCTCTGGTAGTGAGAGCAGCAGTGCCTAAACGTAATCCACTAGTAACAAAGGGAGACTCAGGATCAAAAGGAACTGTATTTTTGTTCGCAGTGATATTAATTTCACTCACAAGTTGATCAGCAAACTTACCTGTGATTCCTAGACTTCTCAAATCAAGTAAAACAATATGATTATCTGTTCCACCAGACACAATATTGATACCACTTTCAATTAATCTACGACCAAGAGATTTTGCATTAGCAACAACTTGAAGACAATATTCTCTGAATTCTGGTTTAAGTGCCTCACCAAATGCAACTGCTTTAGCAGCAATCACATGTTCCAATGGACCACCCTGAGTTCCTGGAAATACTGCCTTGTCCAACCTCTTACCCATCTCCACGTCATTAGACATAATCAACCCACCTCTCGGACCTCTCAGAGTCTTATGAGTTGTTGTGGTAACTACATCTGCATATGGAATTGGTGATGGATGAACACCTGATGCAACCAATCCTGCAATGTGTGCAATGTCCGCTAATAGGTATGATCCAACTTCATCAGCAATATCTCTAAACTTACTAAAATCAATCGTTCTAGTGTATGCAGAGAATCCACAGATGATAAGTTGTGGTTTACATTCTCTTGCAAGTTCTAATATTCTATCATAGTCCAGTCTACCAGTCTCATCAACTTCATAGTGGCAAACATTGAACCACTTACCAGACATATTAACTTTTGATCCATGGGATAGATGACCTCCGTGGGATAGATCAAGAGATAGAACAGTATCTCCTGGTTTCAAAAGAGCAAGGAATACAGCAGCATTTGCTTGTGCTCCACTATGAGGTTGAACATTTGCCCACTTTGCATTGAATAGTTTTTTTACTCTTTCCCTTGCTAGATCTTCAATCTGGTCAACCCATTCGCATCCACCATAGTATCTTTTACCAGGCAATCCTTCTGCATACTTATTAGTAAGAATTGAACCCTGAGCTTCCATCACATCAAGAGACGTAAAGTTCTCACTAGCAATCATCTCTAGATGATTCTGTTGTCTCTCTAATTCTTTTTGAATAAATCCCTGAACTAATGAATCGTTGACTTGTAAACTCATAATAATCTCCAAAAAAATAGAGGACTTACTGGATTTTGCCAGTTGTCCTCTGCGACGACGATATTCAATTTTATTTAGTATTCATTTTTTAGGGGTAAGTGCAAATGCTCCAGTCACCACTGCTCCAAAAATGGCAAGGGTTGCTAAGATTTCCATGTGCTAAGAAACAAATGTAGTAATAGGAACTCCAATAAAAATAGTCATTAGAGTGCCAGCTGCTAAAGCAGTGGTGGTGAAGTTCATTGATTCCTCACGATTGGTTACATAATTATATAGATTATAGTGTATCATAATGATACACTTCTGTATCAACCATAGCAAAAGTCAGTTAGTATATCAAAACCAATCCTTTCTTTGATGGTGTTCTGGGATTACTTTATTTAATTCAACGACTAATAACCCATTCTCAAATCTAACTGATCTAACTTCCGTCTCATCACCGAGTGTCCAAGATCTGGTGAAAGGTCTTTGAGCCATTCCTCGGTGGTAATATTTTGGTTCTTCTTTTGGTTCTTCTTTTGTCCCTTCGACAAATAGTTTTCCGTCTTGTGTGTAGACATTTAATTCTTTTTGTTTGAATCCAGCAAGTGCTAATTCAAGTCTTGATTCCGTGCTACTGACTTGGACTAGATTGTATGGAGGATAATTCCCTTGCGTTTCATTGACGTGAGAGAGTCTATCAAATATATCATCCATACCGATGCTATACTTATTTATACGGTCTACCAAAGAATTTAAATCGGCAGAATGAAACTTCTGAATGTTGACCATTGTACTTCTCCTTTTAAAGCGAGATTAGATTGTGTGATCCCCGAAGGCAATCGTTTGCGTCAAAGGGGGACATAAAATCCCTTTCCCCTGACATCTATATTTAGGCACGAAACATAAAAAAGGGGATATGGAATCCCCTACATTTTTATTCGGTTGTTTCTACTTTTTTCTTCTTGCCGATATTATACTTGGTCTCAAGCACCCATTCGTGCTTCTCTTTGTATGCCAACACCTTGATCTGATTCAAGGGTGCAATGTCTGTAACCTTCTCTGGTTCGATTACACTGACCAGACCCCAGTCACAGAGCAGTTGAATAATTCTGTTACGTCTCTGGACATCATTCACCGTCAGGTTAGCGTGCTTACCATCCAAGGCAAACAGTTCCTTAAAGTGGACAATATAGTATCGTCCCTGCTTGTGTAGAATGTGGCAGGACTGATAAATCTTTTTCTCTTTACGGGATGCAACCCCGATACGTGTCAGAGTTTCACGAACCTTAAGAAAGTCATCGGGTTCATTTAGGGTAACTTCGATCATTTGGTCCGCTGACCAGCGAACTTCAGGTTCTTGAATCATCTTTTTCCTCCAGTCTCAAATTTAGATTTAATGAATAACAATTGTTCTTTGGTAAGAATGATCAGAGCCTGTTTTGCTTTTTCGTTATTATATCCATAATAACGCTTGACATAATCTAAATCTCTGATTTCGTCCTTTCGGATCCACGGAGAGAATCTTTTCCGTTTCCTCACACTATTTAGCATGAACGAATACTGAAGATTGGAATCTAAATGTGAGTTCAAGTTCATTTGATTAGCGAAAAGAACTGTGTCCAGTTGACCGGACATACAGCGATTCACAATATATGCTGGATATTTTGCTGTGGGGTCTTCATTAAGAAGATTCTTTTTATTTACGTTAATGGAATTCAACCAGTCTTTTAGTTCCAATGTCGGATCACTCCTGCAATAATAAAACAATTAGTAATGAGATAAGAAATGAATATAGCAGTCCGTACTATAACCACGTAGTTATCGTACTTGTGGGTTTTGTCGTCAGAAAAACTTCCCAAACTATATTTCCAAATGCGTCCTAGTCTTTTCATCCGTCCTGAGTTTTGTTCCTAATAATAATTTGCTTGTTCTTATAGTCTACTACAAATTCAAGGATATCATCATGACCCCAAAGCAACTCTTCGTAGAGGGCATTAAGTTTTGCCATATCATCATAGAGTTGATTTGGATTTGTCATAATTAAAAATTAAAAGTTCTTTTCGTTCTTTCTGCTCACGCATATATTCACCCACAGATCTCATTGTATATGTAAGGTCAAACTCGCTTGCTTCCCATCCTTTAAATCTATCTTTAATCAATTGAGACGAATTATAAGATATAAGTTGAGGACCAATAAATCTATCACATTTAATAGCGAAGTGATCATGATTAAATCCACTATGCATACTACCTTTCTTACCATATAGATTAGAACCAATCTCATATGGTGGATCTAGATAAGTAAAAATATTCTTATCATCAGTAAGAAGTTGCTCATAACTAAGATTGGTAATTTTCCAATCTTTGATTAGTTGAGAGTATCCTGGAAGTTTTTCGATGCCTCGCATTGAGAAGTTGGAGACACTTGCTTGTTTGCTGAAGGATGATGATTCTGTGAGACCACTAAAACTGCACTTATTGACAATATAAAAAGCAGCTGCGCGAGATAGATTTGATTTAGTATGGTCATTTACAATTTCTTTTGATTCTAGGAATAAGTCTTTAGCAGATACAGGTTCAGGATTCTGTGACTTAAAATTACGAATACACTCAGTAAGACTGGAACTATCACTCTGCAAGACTCTCCAGAAATTATATAGAGGTTCATACAAGTCGTTAACCCAGACATCCAAGTGTGGATACTTCTTGGTGACGTGAATAGCAACGCTACCACCACCAAGAAATGGTTCTCTATATTCCTTATACTCCCTTAGGTCAGGGAAGTAAGGATCTATTTTGGTTGTTGCCCTACTCTTTCCGCCAGGATAGCGCAACATAGTTTTATAAGACTTTAGATTCATCATAAAATGAGTTTTTTATCTGGGGTGGTAATACCGCCGAACATTTCACTATACTTGTTTTTTACAGTAGGGTCAAGTGCTGCAATATAAACAATAAACTGTCTCCCTACTGTAATCTCAGGTTCTTGCTTATCAACTACAGTTGCCCAAGGAATAAATCCAACACTCTGTGCTTGGGGAACACAGACAAGTCCATTCCTTACAGTAATAGTTTCATCAGTTTCTTCAACAATTTCAGCAACTACTTCTTCGCCAGTGCTGATGCGTAACAGTTTTACATTCATTTTAATTTACCTAATAGTTTGTTTAACGGAATTGACACTCCACCATTATTTCAGTCATTGCCGCCAAGAGGTTGATTTCTTGGTCTGCGACAAATGCCGACTGATACTGATACTTAGCAACAATGAGCACAGCAGCAGCAATGCTAGGACCGTCCAGAACTTCGTAAAGAGCATCGTAAGCACGACGCAGAAGTACATTAGGATCATTGTCCAAATTAGAAACGATCCACTTACGTACATCAGTAAAGTTCTTTTCCTTAATATTCTTAACAAGGTCATTTACTGCGATATCCCCAAACGACGCAAGGATCCCCGAATCAATCTTACCAGAAACGGAGTATCGTTGACACTCATTGAGGACTCGTCTCCAGTCTGGGAAGTGCTTTCCAATGAGTTCAGCGAGTACTTTGTTGTCGTACTCGATGCCTTCACCTGTGAGGATTTCTTGAAGTCTAAGGAAGAAACCGTTGGCAATCTTTGCTCGTTCTTTTCCTTTAATTCCAAACTCAACGACTGTACATCGGGAGTGGAGTGGTTCAAGAATTTTGTTTTTGTAGTTACAGGTGAAGATGAATCTGCAGTTACCAGCAAACTCCTCAATAAACGCCCGTAAGCAGAGTTGTACATCGTTGGATGTGTTATCTGCTTCATCAATGATGATGACTTTGTGTTTTGCAGTTGCTTGAAGCGAGACGGTCGAAGCGAAATTCTTCGCATTGTTTCGGACAGTATCCAAGAATCGTCCTTCATCGGACCCATTGATGACATAATAATCTACTCCTAGTTCATTGCACAATGCCTTTGCTACTGTAGTTTTACCAATACCAGGGGGTCCTGTCAGTAACATATTGGGAATTTCACCCTTATTTAGAAAATCTTGGAACATTTTCTTTGTATCTTCAGGAAGGATACATTCCTGAATGGTCTGTGGTCTATACGCCTCCACCCAGATGAAAGGTTTTTTATCAATTTGGTTCATAATCAAATCCAGTCAGGTTTACGGTGGGGGAGACGAAGGTAATTATCGCATACCCAAGGTTTAGATGCAATATACATCTTGTAAGCAGTGAAGATATCAATGCTTGTATCATACTTATACTCGTCAGGTCCTGCAAAGACAAAAGGAGTGTGGTCATCCCATTTCACATAAGGAATGATCTCATCAGCAACAAGGAGAGTTTTAAAGCAAGTATGGCATTTACCATATCGATTAAAATACTCTTCACATAATGCTATACCGTGAGCAAGCAACCATCTAGTGTTTTCTATAGTCTCGTTTGCCCACTTAGTGCAGGGGTGATTACGGAACGCTCCCTTCTCTGTAGCATAGGGTGTGCCGTCTGCCTTAGGCAAAGTACCATAACCATGACCCCACTTGTCTGATGCAACGATAGCAAGCATCTGACACGTCTCCAGAGGCATCTTGACGATGTGCTTGTCAGGTAGAATCTCTGCAGACTTCCATGGGGATTCGTTTGTGACGAAAATGTTCATAATAAATGTGTTAGGGAAATCACTAATAGGAATGATATCATAGTAACAACATCCCAGGATTTTGTCCGTATAAAGTAAGGAATCGATATACTATCTCCAATCATTTGGAGAGCGACACCTACAGTTGTATTCACATGGAGAATAATAAAATAGGCAAGGATCACAAGACCACTGCCTATTATCCTCATAGGGACATCAGCCAAACGTTGAGTCGGGTTCAAGTGCGATAAAGTATGTCAGGTTAAAGTTAGTATTGACAAATCGTGCCAGAAGTTTCTGGGAGATAACAACCTCATAAGTTCCAGGGAGAATCTTGATGTTCTCAACCTTAAAATTAAAGTTGAACTCTTGATCAGTCAGACCGACGTTGATTGAGTATTCGTTAGATGTGTCATTCTTCTTATCACGGACAACCAGTTTGACCACACCTGCTTCACCAACTGCCACCAGATCGGGGAGTTGATAAACCGCAGATGCCTTCAGGAGCGACTGTAGTTGGGTGCTATCAAGTTTAAAGCAAACGTCTTCTGTGGGTAGTGCAATGGACTTCTCAGGAGGAGAAACGATTACGCTAGGGTCAGCAAAGAAGTATTTGGTCTTGCGGTCCTTACCCTCACGGATGGTCAGATTTGACTCGTTAGGGAACTCGATAGAAGGGTTGTCGTGCAGGGTGACACCATTCAAGAATTGAACTAGGTCATAGATTGCAAAGTCCTGTGGAATCTCTTCTTCAATCTCTGCCTCTGCCAAGATGTTCTTCATCACAGACATGGTGCGGAGAGTATTGCCCTTCTTGAATGCAATAGACTGATTGATAGAAGCAAAGTTCTTCAAAAGATTGACAGTTTTTTCAGACAGTTTCATAGGATTTCGGATTTTCATCACTGAGGGTAAGTTTCACGTTGAGCGTTCTTGTCATTGAAATGCATCAGAAGTACAGCATAGTGCAGAATCTTCATAATGTCACGACGGGCAGTTCCTTTCTTGTCGTATCGAGAAGCATACTTGAGGATATTGGATCGGCAGAATGCCTCACCATCACCACATGCTTCAATTAAATCAAGAGTCTGAATCTTATCAGAACCAGCAGAATAATGCTGATCATATGTTCTAACAATATAATCAGTTAATTCTTTGAGAATTTCTGCCTCATTATATTTGTAGCGTGTAGATTCGTTGTTCATAGCAGGATTATTGATTTGGTATTCTAAATCACTGTGACCCCATGGTGGCATCGATGGGTCTAATATGTCTTTATTACGATCAGTATCGTAATAATACTTTGAATGTTCCGTCATTGTATCATAAAGTAGGGACCAAGCATTCGTCATTATATCATTCAGCGGTAAATGTGTCAATGGTATCTTCGGAAGGCATCACAAAGTCAACATCAACTTTGTCATATAGTTCAAGGAATGCTTGCTTGGTTTCATCATCAAATCGTGCGGTACAAACATCAATTGCCTTTGCTTTATTATCAAAGATGCTATAGGCACGAATAATATGCACTAGACGGCGGGTGCTGATGATTTCCTCAATACCACCATCGTAGAAGGTCTTACGGATAATATCTGCCCAGTCCACCAGACGCTTGCAGAAGTCGCGATCTTCCACACCAAGATCCAGAGCAATGCCTTCCAGAATCTTCTGTTCAGTCGCAGGGGCAGGATAATACTGCTCAAAGGTTACTGGGAATCGCTCAAGGAATGCTTCGTTGAGCACGTTAGTTCCAATGAATCGTCCATCGTCTGAACCTTTACCTTTAGTGTTTGCGGTTGCGATGACGTTGAAACCTGCACTGGGTCGGATAAACTGTCCAATTTTTTTGAGAAAGACTCCATTTCCTTCAAGGATAGACTGGAGACAGAGAATTTTATTAGAGGCAAGGTCGATCTCATCAAGGAGCAGGACAGATCCTCGTTGGAGTGCTTCAATGACTGGGCCATTGTGCCAGACGGTTTCACCATTAATAAGACGGAAACCGCCAATAAGATCATCTTCATCAGTTTCAATAGTAATGTTTACACGAATAAGTTCTCTACCCAATTGAGCACATGCTTGCTCAACCGAGAGGGTTTTACCATTTCCAGATAGTCCAGTAATAAACGTTGGGTAGAATAGACGGGATTGAATAATCTTTTTAAGATCACCAAAGTTACCAAACTTGACGAAAGTATCATCTTTTGCAGGAATTAGATTTTGTTCGACAGCAGGCATAGCAGGGGGTGCCTGGTAGGTCTGCTCAAGTTGTTCAGGCACACTCAAATTCCATTTTCCACGACCAGTTTTATATTCATCAATTTTTTTAGAAACGGTTTGATAATTAGCACCATTCATTGCACACCATGCTCGAATATCGCCACTGGTGACAGACTCGCCATACATGGATTGAAGTGAAGTGCGAATGTACTCGGAAGAGAGAGACATGATGTTGTGTGCTTTGTTTCAACTGAAGTTATTATAGACCAAAAAGGGGGTCTTATGACCCCCATTCAGACAGTTGTAAGATTGGTTCACCCAATGTCCTTGAGTTCCTTGATAAGTTTCGACTTGCTCTTACGGCGGTCAAGTTCGATACCTTTGGTGCGACCAAGTTCCTCAAGTTCAATTTTAGACATATCACCCATTGTTTTAGCGACAGGAGTAGGTGCTGCTACAGGGGCAGGAGGGGTAGGAGCAGCAGGTGCTGGTGCTTGAGCAGCAGGTGCTGGTGCTCCTTTTTTTCCCTTAACTAAATCTCCGAATTTAGACATAGATTTAAATGATGAGGTTTTAAATATTTATGCAATGAGTTCAATAAACTCACCTAAAACTTTTTTATTCATTTTTTTAGTTCTCAAACTCTTAACAAAAGCAGTCTTAATCTGTGTTTTTGTAGCATCTTCTTTGACTTCAAAATCTGTGTCCTGATTCATAGCACTAGCAGATAATCCGAAATACTTATGATACCCAGACTCGGTAAGAGTAAAGGACTTGTCTTTTTTCCATTGACGTTGAATCTTAGCATAATCATTAAAGTTTGGTACATGTTGACGGATGAAGCAGTTTGCATCACGAGTAGCAAGAACACGAATACCAATAAAGTTGACTGAAGGCATACGATTACGGAGAAGTTTAAGCATCGCACCAGTATGACTGAATCTTGACTGGTCATTCCAGTCTTGCATCATAGAGTATGTGTGTCCGGTTTTGCGATCACGGATAAATGAATCTCCATTAAGACTATTGACTCCGAGATATGGTTCTGTGTCGTATACTTTTCGACCAAGAAACTCTTTATGATACTTGAGAGGAGGTGCTTCACCATCGGTCAGGATTACACATTGAACTTTCTCTAAATTATTTTGTGACTTAAATTGAGGGATGATTTGCTTCAAAGTAATCAGTGCCTCATTGAGAGGAGTTCCAGAAAGATATAATCCCACAGGAATGGTATATGGTACTCCCCAATTAGAACTGAAGTGATATCCCATACGGAACATGTGGAGAATCTGCTGTTCTAGTTCTTTCCCTTTAACTTTACTTGTGAGAAAGTGCAGCATTGAAAAAGACTCGCCAACTCGAACTAGTCCATCTTTCTTTTCGTAGGATAATTCAGCAATACCCATCCCGTCGTCACGAGGATAGTCGTTAGTAAATGCATAGACATCGAAAGGAATACCAACTTTTTTACAAAACCATACAAGGTTGAAGAGTTGCTTCATAGTATCAAGCATAACATTGCCCATTGAACCAGACCAATCAAGTACAAATACCAGACCGTGATTCTTACCATCAGCAAATGTTGTGACCTTTTTGAAAAGGTCTTCATTGTATTTGTATGTATGAAGTTTGGTGCAGTCAAGAACTCCTGTCTTAGAAGTTGACGCACGAGCATATGCAGCAGCAGACTTACGGCACTCAAACTCCTTCACCAGATAGTTGACTTCTTTCTGGGCACTACGCTTAAACTTGTTAAATGCCTCATCAACATATTGAAAGAACATCAGTGGTGTAGATTCTTCCGACCACTGTTCTTCACACAACTGATGAATCTTAGAGTTCGGGATAATAATCTGTTTAAGATCCAACTCAGGAAGTTCTACATATACATTATCACGAGCATCCTGATCCAGTAGATTCTCACGAACAGCATCATCAAATGCGCTCATGGTCTTTACATCAGGAACAGAAGTTTCTCCACCAGACATACCCTGCTGCTGATCATTGATATCAGGCATCTCACCGTCTTCACTCTCATCAGAACCAGATGATTCAGAATCGTCTCCACTCGCAGAATATTCTTGCTCTTGCTCCTCTTCACCCTCACCTTCTTCACCGCCAGATGCACCCTGTGTGCCGTGATTGTCGAAATTAATTTTACTTTCCTGCTCTTTCTTGTCCAGACAATACTTGTAAATTTCTTCTGCAATATCCAATACTTCCTCAAAGGTCTCAGTCTCACCAGATCTCTTCATAAGATCTTTCTCTTGATCGTTCTCAAAGGGAACATCAACAAATTTACCAATCTTGTAATGAATATTGATTTTATCTGCCAGATTAATCGAAGTCAGATCTTCATTTTTAATCTGGAAAAAATCATCATCACTTAATTCTTCATATCCTTTCCAAAATGACTTAGAGATTCCAGGATATCGACGCTTCATCAGTTTCTCAATGCGAACATCTTCTACAACGTTCACAAACTGTGGGGGAATATTACGGTCTACAATCCAATCAATATTAGGAGTATAAAGAGCATGTCCTACTTCATGTCCAACCAGAAGGTCATAGACAACAGGAGTTGCATTCTTCCAATTGGGCAGGGTCAAGACACGGGTATGAACATTGAAACATGCAGTCTCTACATTCTTGTTCTCCACAACCAGGTCTTCGGTAGCAAGCAGTTTAGCAAGTTGCGACTTGATCTCGTGGGAAACAGTCATTGGTGTTCGTTCGTATGGACTCATAATACGACGAAACCCGTCTCTTGGACGGGTTCATGTACCGGTTCTTAAACTGTCTGAGTGCTTCCTTCCGTGCTCTCATCGCTTGTGGTTTGAGAGTCCGTTTCTTATCCTTCTTGGAATGGTGCTGCCAGTTCGGGGTTGTCATCGGTGATACCTATGAGACTTTTTTACTGAACCCTTTTACTTTATCAAATTTTATGATATTGTCAAACTTATCCATCAGTTCATCGGTCTTATGTGAAATAACAAAGACATTTGCATCATTCACAACATACTTAATGATCTTTGTGAAATATTCTGTTCCAAATCCATCCAATGAACTATCAAAGATTTCATCTAGGATCAAAAGATTGGTACTAGCAGAGTTCTTTCTTTTAGCAATCTCTCTCCAGGTAAAGAGGAGAGACAAGTCGATTCTCATCTTCTCCCCCTCACTGAATGATTCATAACTAAAATCTTCATGTATCGGGGACTTTACAGTCTCTTTGAAATCTTCGTCCAAAGAGAAGTTAATATAGAAGTCCATTAACTGAAGATACTTATTAATCTGCTGATTCATAAGAGGCAGATATCTCTTAATAATTTTGGATTTTACTCCTCCATCTTTCATTAAAGAATGTGCAAATTCGTTGTAGACGTTATTCTCTTTTTGTTGGGAGTATTTAGATTGAAGTTCCTCCAGTTCCGTAACTAATTTCTCTAATGCATGGTGCTCAGTATTTCGGTTCTCAAGTTGTTCGGTAATAGTTTGAATTTCTGATTCAATATCTCTTGTTCTGTTGTGCAGTCCTGAAATCCGAGTATTTGCTTTAGAAATTTCATGCGTTAGGTTAGTTGCCTCTTTAGAAAGAATCTTGAATTGGTTTTCTTTTTCCTCTTCAAGTCTGATTGCTTCTTCCAACTCAGTGAACCCCTGTTGAAGTTCTTTTGCTTTGGACTCTGCATCATTAATTCTATTTAATCGAAATGATTCCTCAATGTGCTGATCGCATGTGGGGCATACCGTATTTTCGGTAAAAAATTTATGTTCTTTAGTGATTGTTGTAACTTTTTGTTGAAGTTTACCACGAAGTGTTCCGAGTTTCTTAAGTTTCTTGTCAGAACCTGAAGATACTTCCATCTGGTCTTCAACATTTTTCAACTTGTCTCCATAAGATTCAATCTCCTTTACGAGATCATCTACATTACCAGCAAACTCTCTAATCTTATTCTTCTTGTCTTGGATATTCTTCTTACCAGTCTCCTCCAGGTCAGAGATAAATGACTTCTGCATATCAATCTTCTCTTCTACCAAATCCTTACGGATGGTCAGTTCACGAATACTGTCGTTTGAACTACGAATCTTTTCACGTAAGATATTACTCATGTGAGAGAAAATCTTGATGTCTAGCAAATCTTCAATAATCTCACGACGATTTGCAGTAGAGAGTTGCATGAAAGGAACGAAAGATGCACTACCCAAGATTACAATCTGGGTGAATGACTTGTAGTTCATTTTCAGAACGTTCTCTTCCAACCACTTCTGCTGGTCAGTAGCAGCAGCTGCCTTATCAAGCAATTGCCCATCTTTATAAATTTCAAAGATGTTTGGTTTGATACCACGAATAAGTTTCCAATCAGTTACACCCGTAGAAAACTCAATCTCCACTACACAGTCTTTCTCGTTCACTGTATTGACTAGTTGGGGTTTGGTAATCTTACGAAATGGTTTATTGAACAGAACAAACGTTAAAGCATCTAAAACTGTTGACTTACCTGCTCCATTTGTTCCTACAATGAGACTCGTTTGTGATTCTGTCAGATTAATTTCAGTCCAGTTATTACCCGTTGAGAGTAAGTTCTTCCAGCGGATTGTCTTGAAGAGTATCATTTAGGTAGTCAGTCATATTTCTATCTTACACCATTAATATCATTCTGTCAATTCTTCTAATGTAATCCCTCTGGGTGGAACTACAAAATCGTCTGCCGTAATCACACAGTAACGATAACTATAAGCATCACACATTTTTATACACAGTTCCTCATCAACTTCTACTACTACCATCTCAGGATAGTCTTCTGCCTCCAGAAGACCAGCATATCGGGTTGCATCATCCTCTTCTTCAAATAGGTATAGTGCTTTTTCACCATCCTCATCTAGTACAGAATATGCACCTTCATCTTCTTTTCCTGATATTGTAAGTAAATACATCACTCCATTTCGCAAGCTTCCCGATATACATCTCTCATCAATTTCTTGACTATATCCTTTTGTAAATCAAAATCGGAATCATCGATATATTTATTCAAGAAACTCAAAGTGTCTTCGCATTGCTGATTATCAAAATTTACATCTTCATCATCAACTAAAAAGTTTTCAACAACTTTTAAATCAGAACATCCAGATTTTTGAATCTTATCAATAAATTTTTCAAATGAAAGTTGATCTGATTTTTTACGGACAATAATTTTTACAATTTTATCTTTTAGATCAGATGTATCGAATAATTGATATGGAGTATCATCATAATAAAACTTTTCAAAGATTCCAAATGGATTTGCAATAAACTCTAGTTCTTGAGTTTCGGTATCATAGATATGAAAACCTCTAGTATCATTCACATCATTCCAGAACATTTGATAGGTATTACCGAGATATGTAATATTACCTTTAGTAGATTTGTGATGATAGTGACCAGAGAATACTTGATCAAACTTTTTGAATCTAGTAGGGTCCTCACCATGTTCCATATTCATACCAGGAATTACCTCAAATCCGGTCAATTCTAGGTGCCCCATTACAACCTTTGCCTTTGTCTTTTTGACTAGGTTCCAAGTCTTTTCTTGATTGTCTTCACAAATCCATGGAAGTAGTAGAATCTTTTCACCACCAATCTTATATTCTTTTGGTTCCGATACCCTTACGACATTATCATAAGATTCTAGTAAACCATCGATAGCATTGATGTTAATAGTATTTTTATAATACGCATCGTGGTTACCAACGATGTTATGGACATTAATGCCAAACTCTCTAAACTTATCGTAGACATTTTCTTTTGCCCACTGGAGAGACCAGAAATCAACAGACTTACGACAATCAAATGCATCACCCAAATGAACACATTCGGTAATTTCTCTTTCCTTTAATGTGGGGAAGAATACTTCATTATAGAATTTTTTGAAGAACTCATGAAATAGTTTGGAGTTTTTCCTGGCCCCATAATGAGTATCACTTAATAATGCTACTTTAGTCATTAGTTATTTCTTTTGTCAGTTTCATGAATAAAGTTTAGACTGAATGTTTTCTTTGATAGTATTGTAATCAGAAGTGCTATAGATATCACCATCACTGGAGAACACTTCATCAAATCCTGAACGTTCCACAATCTTGGTACGAATATCCATTTGACGTTTCTCCTTCTGAATCCTTCTCAAAAATGCGTAGTGAATAATTTGAGTGAAGTATGCAAAAGGATTGCTAGACTTTGCTGGATCGAAATTCTTAATATACTGAACACAGTTTTCAATACCATCACAGATCATGTCCTCACGGAACATATAATTTACAAAGTTTGGTTTGTAAGAGAGGTGGGTAGCAATCTTCAAGAAACACTCACCAAGATAGTTCGTGATACGTGGAAGTGGTTCTCCTGCATCCTTTGCTCTTTGAACTTTTGCTCGATAAACAATAAGTGCATCTAAGAATTCTTTATTGTTTACATAATGTTCAGATTTCTTTCTTGACATTTCATGGTTCTCCTAGTGAGTTATGTTCACATTATAGCACATAATCAAGGGGCTTGACAACTCTGCAATATCCCTGTAGAATAACTCTGTTAGGGTTCATAGGGATGGCTTAGCTACTTTTATATAACTTCTCTAAGTTCACTCTTGCTTCAGCAATAGATGATAGAAACCCCATATCTTTATTTATTTTTGTTTTATTAGAGTCACGATTCTTATCCTTTAAGTACTTATTGTAGATAAAAAGGATTTGTTCATCTTTAACTTCACTAATAGTAATTACTTTATTCATATCAATAATTATCATAGAGTCATCACCTAATGATATCCATGGCTCAACTTTCATAGCATTCACTCCCATATGTTTAATCAGTATAGATTCAAATATTACAGGAGTATCTAAAATAAGTAAAGTTCTATCTCTTTCTTCGCAAGGAGTTACTTGTGCAAAAACTTCTTCACCTGATATTAATTTAATTGTTGCATAGAATTCTTCTTTCATTTATCTCTAAGATTAACTGGTACAATTTCATAATTAAATTTCTCTTGATTGTAGATTTTAATTCTTTCGACTAGATGGTTGAGTGTATAGTTCTTTTTTTGTTTATAGACTATTTCATCAGCAATATCATAAAGCACTGCTTGATTTTTATTATCCCCTTTTCTTAATACCCTACCAATGGATTGAAGATTACGTATTCTTGATTTAGATGGTGATGCAAAGATTACGTTATGGAGATTCTTAATATTGATACCTGTACTAAATGTTCCGTAAGATGCAACAATAATTGCATCGTTTTCTTTTTCTGTAATTTCTCTTACATGTTCTCGTTGTTGAGCGTCTATTCCACCATGAACATAAAATACTTTGCGCTTTCCCTTCACAGAATTATTTATTAATTCGTAAAGTGGTTGACCATGTGATTCAACTCGACTAAAAAGAATAAGACTATTACCCTTCAGATCTAATACTAGATTCTTAATAAAGTTATTTCTTTTGTTATGACCGATGATATATTGTATTTCATCTTCATAAGTTTCAAACTCATGTGAATCATGTTTCATTAGTAGAACATGTATCTGTAATTGAGACAAATGTCCTTTATCAATGAGTTCTTTTGTTTGAGTAACTTTATATGATGGACCAAACAACCCCTCTAACACCCACTTATGGGTCTGTGTGCCGTCTAATGTTCCTGTGAATCCAAATCTATACTTTGCACTATCAATCTTTGTCATGATGCTAACAAGAGACTTAGACTTGAATAAGTGTGCTTCATCTCCAATGATGACTCCAAAGTCTTTAAAGAATGCTCTGGGTAATTTGTAGATAGATTGCCAAGTAGTAATCGTTACAGGATATTGATTCGTCTTCTCCCTACCCGAATATATCTTGTGGCAATAGTCCTCAGCATTCCATCCATAGTCTTCAAAATCCTTAAACATCTGTTCTACCAGAGAAGTAGTAGGAACAACTAAAAGAATCTTATGGTCTTTCTCTGCAAAGTATCTCACCACAGAATAAATCATCAATGACTTACCCGAAGCAGTTGGTGATATTAACAGTTTACGATTAAATCTAAGTGCATCATATACGGCATCAATCTGATAGTCTCTAGGTTTGAACCTAGCAATACGAGTCATGTATTCTTTGACTCCTTCTTTTGAAATCATTTTATTGACTTCAAATGGAGGACCATAGAATTTGTTATCTTCAAACTCTACTTTATAATCATAGTTCTTTGCCCATGCCATAATCTTATCAAGTAGTCCGACATAGATCTCTCCAGTATGAGAACTAAACAAACGTATCTTTCCATCCCAATACTTACTACGGTATTGAGGCATAAACTTTGCACCGGGAACGTCAAATGTAAAATGATCTGATAGTTCCTGAATAATATGAGGTTCTGCCTTTACAGTAATAAAAACCTCATTCTTTTTGCGTATAACAAGATCAGTCATCAACTATATCCTCTTATAAATTGTTGCCACTCAATTGAGTTTTTAATTTGATATGTTCGATTGTTAATTGTCTTCAGAATACTATCCAGATAGTTGCACATAATCTGATAGTAATCAATCTTACTTATAACCTTGATAAGGTCTTCGTCAGCATCCATGTACTTGTCTACATCCTGCCGTAAAACTTTATGATCAAATGGATTATCAATGTACACTTCTGGGTCTGCCTTACCCGTGTAATATTGCCATTTTTCTTTTTTGAGTTGTTTGAATTTATTCTCTTCTATTTTTTTCAGAAGAAGAATACTATTAAGGATTCTATAATATTTTGCATGAAGAGACGGAATCTTAGTTGATTCCGTATGTAACTCATCTTCATCTAATTTTGAATCTTCTTCCCATAACGATTGAATTTCATCAAGATTCATACTTTACATCATAAAACTTCTATATTATATATGGAGTATTTGAAGGTTGCTTCTGCGCTAACGTAATTGATATCTGAGTTAGTTGCGTCAAAATTAATCGTAGATAAACTTACCGGAAATACGTTCTGAAAATCAATTCTGGCAACTTCGTTAAATGCACTATTGTAGATAAACAAACTAGCATCTGAATATTCATTCAATGGATTTCTTGCATCATTGGATGGATTATACTTATCTTTCTCTTTGAGATCAGTAAATTCATCAACACTTTCTGGGAATCCAAGTGCCCTTATCCAATTATGAACTTCCAAATAATTAGTTAGATTTTCATCTACAAAGAAACTAAGACTAAAATCTTGATAAGTTAATTTATCACCTGGTACAGGAATATCTTTAAGGTAAGTTGATTGAACTGCATATCCAAGATTGATACCAGGAATTGATGTAGAGTTGGAAAAGAAATCTACTTTTGGTATTTTTGTAATTGAAAATTTAAAACCAACAGGGGAAAGATAATTCCTATTGTCGAGTTGATTACTCCAGGGTTTCATTCTCCGCCACCTCCATTTCCGCTATCTCCATTGCCATTAGAACCGTTATCACCATTAGAGTTACCATTCTTTGGTCCATTTGAATCCTCAGAATCATTATTTTTTTCTAGATATCCTCCACGACCCACATGATAACCAGACGGCATCTTCTTACATTTTTTATCAGTGAAGCAGTAGTATTTTCCAGTAGGGCATCTCTTTGTCGCTGCTTCTTCAATGAAATTATCGAAAGATCTCATTCGTCTTATTTATTTACTTGTATTTAGACAAAAAAAGGGACCCTTTTGAGGTCCCTGATGAAATGTAACGTTGCCCGAAGGCAGCGATTTACATAAGATTCTCAACACGTACACGACGGTAGTAGCGGTTTGCAGACTGCTTGAGGCGTCCAAGTCCTTGGTTGGAGACGTTACCTTCAGCGAAGGGGTTAGCAACCATACCGTAACGGGTTTTAAAACCAATTTTAGGTTGGAAGTCGTCCTGACCAACTGCACGAACCATCTGAAGAGGAACGTATGGGCAGTAGAACAGACCAGCGTCGTAAGGAGAAGAACCCTTATAACCAGCAACGAAGTACTGGGAAGCACGCAGGTTAGCAGAATAAGGATCGATGTATACACGATACTTACCTTGCAGAACACCAGCGAAGGTGTTACCGGTGTCGTCAACGTTAAGGTTAGCGTTGAGTGCGGGGGTGTAGTCAAGTACACCAGCCATGGTGAGTGCGGAAGCAACGTCTGCGGAACACAGAATCATGTTGCCCTTTCCTCTACGAGTGCGTTGGGCGATTGCGTTCGCTTCGCGCTCGAT
>Ga0222719_10000429_pt1 | contig 41587 bp, 16 predicted proteins | sample C33_34DmetaG_FD_165039 | JGI IMG/M metagenome (GOLD analysis project Ga0222719, IMG submission 165039) | Estuarine water microbial communities from San Francisco Bay, California, United States - C33_34D | ecosystem: Environmental > Aquatic > Marine > Unclassified | place: USA: California... | reverse complement strand
GTCCAGAGACTCCAGATCCAGACTTGGATCTTCCTAACCTGCAGTTCTGGAACTGTATGGATTATGGAGTAACTTGTATGAATAAGGCATTCATCTCTTCAATGGATGCCGAAGTCTTTTCTCGTGACCATGGTTTCCTTAAGGGTCAGTATCTGTTCACTCTTGACAATTACCATGCAAACCCAGATGTGATTGATTACAGTGTCTCTGAGATTCCACAGGAACACAAGTCACATAACTGTGTTGAGTTGGATAACGGACAGTTTGCTCTGTATCCCAACAACAGAATGAGACTGTATGATCTGTCCATTACACCTGAAGAACCATTGGTTCCTGACTTCAAGGTTTCGACCATTGAGTATCAGGTGGAGTGTGGTGTGAGATGGGGAAGACTTGGTGACACAGATGATTATTATTGGCAGACTGAGGAAGAGAAAACAAACCTCTACAAGGACATAAATTACTAAAGGGATAGGAACCCCTTAAAAAGTTCTGATTTCATTGTAAATCAGGAAGCACCATGCACGACTTTTTAGACAACGAAGGCAACCACATGCATCAGAAGATGCTTCGTGAGATTGCTAATGACAAACACACTCCTAAGAAACACGACTTCTTCCATCAGAATGAACTGCATGAGAAGATTCGTAACGAAGAAGATTACGACGATTGGGAATACGGTACAGAACCCATTCCTCTAACTGAGTTTTAAGCTTCTAAATAAGGTTGAATTGTTGTAAGTACATCTGTGCCAATTCAACCTGCACAAAGAACCAGTCTTGGTTTCAAAGATATCAGTGCATCGTTCCAGGTCAATCCTCTGAACGATGACTTGATTGCTTTGAATAATGAGAACGCGATTGCCCGTTCTCTTAAGAATCTGGTGCTAACGGTTCCTGGAGAGAAACCTTTCCAACCTGATGTGGGTTCTAATGTCTCTGCTTTGTTGTTTGAGAACTTTGATAATCTGACTGCTCAGTCTATCCAGTCAGAGATTGAGAGCACGATCAATAACTTTGAACCTCGTGTTCGTCTGAATAAAGTTACAGTTGAAGCAGACTTTGATACTTATGAGTTTCATGTAACCGTACAGTATTACATTGTTGGAATTGACGTACCTGCACAACAACTCTCCTTTGCCTTAGAACCCAACAGGTAAAATGCCGTTAGTTAATTTTAGCAACGTAAACTTTGATCAGATCAAGCAGTCGATCCGTGACTACTTGAAGGCGAACTCAAACTTTACCGATTACGATTTCGAAGGATCTAACCTTACGACGATCGTTGATGCGCTTGCGTATAACACTTACATTACTTCGTACAATGCCAACATGGTAACGAACGAAGTGTTCCTCGACAGTGCGACGCTGCGAGAGAACGTTGTGTCTTTGGCAAGGAACATTGGGTACGTTCCTAAGTCAAGGAAGTCTGCTGTTGCTAATATCTCTTTTTCTGTTGATGCCTCTGATACTGATGCCGTAACGCTTACACTGAAAGCGGGTATCGTTGCAATCACAAATAAGCAGTTCAATAACACTGCTTATGTCTTTTCCATCATTGATGACATCACAGTTCCCGTTGAGTCAACTGGTGTTGCTTTCTTTAACAACATCAATGTTTACGAAGGAACTTACATCACACAGAACTGGACAGTCAGTTCCCGTAATCCAAATCAAAGATATTATCTGACCAACAGTGGTATCGACACATCACAACTGAAAGTAGTGGTTCGTGAGTCAGAACAATCCACTGTAAGTCGCACATATCAACAATTCAACTCGTTGGTGGGTGTGACACCTACAAGCACAATCTATTACCTTCAGGAGTCTCCTGGGGAACGCTACGAACTGTTATTTGGTGACAACGTATTTGGTGCTGCACTGCAGGAACCCAATTATGTGACCGCAAGTTATATCACATGCAACGGTGCAGCAGCCAACGGCATCTCTAACTTCTCTTATGCTGGTCGTCTCATTGACAATGAGGGAAGAGTTGTCACTCGTGGTGTTTCCCTCCTTGCAACTAACTCTACTGCTCAGGGTGGAACAGCAATTGAGAGTTCGGACTCTGTAAGAAAGTATGCCCCACAGATTTACGCTTCACAAAACAGAGCGGTAACTGCTGCTGATTATGAAGCAATTGTTCCTCAGGTTTATCCTGAAGCAGAATCAGTTTCTGCCTTTGGTGGTGAGGAACTGGATCCACCTGCTTACGGTAAGGTATTCATCAGCATCAAACCTTACAATGGTGTTTATCTTTCCAATGATATCAAACAAAACCTCCAAAGGCAACTGAGACAGTATTCTGTTGCTGGCATTGTTACTGAGATCATTGACCTTAAGTATCTTTATATTGAAGCGGACAGTCGCGTTTACTACAACACTAACCTTGCTTCTTCTGGAAGTGTGGTCAAGAGTATTGTAAGTCAGAACATTGTTAACTATGCAAACTCTTCACAACTGAATGAGTTTGGCGCAAGGTTTAAGTATTCCAAGTTCCAAAATGTAATTGATAATAGTCACGAGGCAATCACCTCAAACATCACCAACATTACAATGAGAAGAGACATGGCAGCGTCTCTCAATCAGTTTGCTGAATATGAGATCTGTTATGGTAATAGATTCCACATTAAGAACCATGGACACTTTGCTGTAACGAATGGTCAGATCATTGGTTACAACATTAAGTCTTCTGGTTTCAGGGTTAGTGGAATCAGTGAGACTGTTTATTTGGGTGATGCTCCTAACAGAGATCAAAAGACAGGAACAGTTTTCCTGTTCAAACTGAACTCACCAACTGAACCTGTAATTGTTAAGAGAGGAATTGGAACCATTGATTACATCAAGGGAGAAATCAAACTCAATCCAATCAAGATTCTCTCCACTGTTCTGAATAAAGGACAACCTGTGATTGAAATCTCAGCAACTCCTTACTCTAATGATGTAATCGGTCTGCAAGATCTTTATCTCCAACTTGATACCAGCAAGACCACAATCACAACAGTTCTTGATGGAATTGATTCTGGTGATGATGTATCTGGAAGCAACTATATTGTTTCCTCCAGTTACAGCAATGGTAGTTTGGTTAGAGGACCAATTCAAGTGGAAACCACAACCACTACGACTGGTACCACAACAACATTATCGGTTACTGGTGGGGCACAAACCTCAGCAACGACCTATTAAAAACCATAGTAAATAATAAAAACCATTCAAGTAAGAAATGGCAGCAGATAGAGTAAAGATTCAGGATATCATTGCGAATCAACTTCCCACTTATGTTAGGGAAGATTTTCCGCTGCTTGGTGATTTCTTACAACAGTATTACGTCTCCCAAGAATTTGAGGGAGCAACATATGACCTGATCCAAAACCTGGATCAGTATGTAAAGGTTGATGAGTTGTTTGATCTGACCAACTCAACTGTTCTGGCATCTAATGTTTCTTACACAGACAGAACCATTACTGCTGATGTTTCTGGAAACTTCACTTATGGTTTTCCCGAAAGTAATGGTCTGATCCAAATTGATAATGAGATCATTCTTTATGAGTATAAGACAGATAGCACGTTTGAGGGGTGTACAAGGGGTTTCAGCGGCATTACAAGTTACGTTGGGTCTAACACCCCCGACCAGCTGGTATTTGAAGAAACAGAGGCAGATAAGCATACCGCTGGCGCAACAATTACTAATCTGAACATCCTGTTCTTACAGGAGTTCTTCAAGAAAATCAAGTATCAGTTCGCTCCAGGTTTTACAGAGAGAACACTTTATTCGGGACTGGATCAAAGAAACTTCGTCTTCGGTCTGGATAGTTTTTATAACTCAAAAGGAACAGACGAGTCATTCAAGATTCTGTTCCAAGCACTTTATGGTGTCAACGTTGATATCATTCGTCCAAGTGAGTTTCTCCTTCGCCCATCCAATGCTGATTGGCAAGTTACCTCAGATTTTATTGTCGAGAGAATCCAAGGTAACCCACTTGATCTCCAAAACCTCACCATCTTCCAAAAGTCCACAGAAGCAAGAGGTTCTGTAACTAATGTTGTTCCCATTGATTATGATCAGGGACAATACTATCAGATCAGCATTGACACTGGATATGACAGGGACATTGATGTTCAGGGTACCATCTTTGGTGAGTTCAAAGTAAACCCAAAGACCAAACTTCTGAACACAGTTGCTGTCGGTGCAACTATTCTGGATGTTGACTCCACTGTTGATTTTCCTGAGTCTGGTGACCTTGTTACCACTGATGTAGACGACAATATCATTAACTTGTCTTACAGTGGAAAAACAAATACACAACTTCTGAATGTCACGAGTGTTGATTATGTCATTAATGAGAAGACCGACATCAGAGTTGATGATTACTCATATGCTTATGTTGGCATCAACACTTCCAATGAAATCAGAGTCAGAATTGCTGCTTCTCTGAAGGACTTCCAAACTGATGAGAACACCTATGGTTATCGTCAGGGCGATATCATCAACATTCAGTCTCTGGGTTATGAGTCACCTTATGAGTCAGCAAAGAACTGGTTCTACAATAACAAAACCAGTTGGGATGTTTCTTCCATCACTCTGGTTGACTCATCTTCTAACTCTTATGAGATCACAACTTTTGATCCTCAGGAGTTCAAACCTGGTTATGTTCTGAATCTGATCAACTCAATCACTGGTGTTGCAGTTCAGGCAACTGTTCTCAGAACAACCGCTGCAACTTCTGCGATTGTTAGAACTGTTGCTGGAGTTAACACCTCACTTCCATATACTGTTGAAAACCAAATCCTCAAAGGAAGAAGTGCTCTTTATCCACAACTGAATGATTTCTTTGCCAATGTTCAGAACACCTACTCTAGGTTTAATGGTGATCTGTTGGTTGCTTCCAACTCAATTGCGAGATATGTAAACAAAGAGACTAATCCATATCCCAGAAGCAAAACCTTTAGTGGTTCATTCAGCAATGATTATAACATTCTGATTCCCAATCACGGTTTTTACACTGGAGAGGCAGTTTATTATCAACCAGGAATCACAAAAACCACAACAACCACACCTGATGGTATTATTGTTGTAACTGAGACAGAAAGTAAGTTTGCCAGTGTGGATGCTGGTCCATTCTATGTCAAGAGAGTTGATATCAACACCATTAGTTTGGCAAAGAGTAGATCAGATCTTTATGCCAACAAACTGGTTCTTCTGAACGGAGATGTTACAAATAACACTATTAGTCTTTATGACTTCTATGGCAAAACCATTAAACCACAATCCATTTATAGAGAATTTGTAGAACCTGTAATTGAAGACTCTGATCACCTTGCATATAGAACAGAGTTTGGTCATACAGGAATTCTGGTCAATGGTGTTGAGATCATCAACTATAAGTCCAGAGACACTATTAGATATGGTGAGATTCAATCTCTGAAGGCATCAAGCGGTGGATCAGGATATGACGTAATCAATCCACCTGTTGTTCACATTGCTGACGATGTGGGTGTTGGTGCAACAGCAACTGCTTCTGTTGTGGGTTCACTTCAGTCGATTCAGATTGTTGATCCTGGTTTTGATTATCAGGGAACACCAACTGTCACCATTCTTGGTGGCAATGGGTCTGGTGCTGTGGCAAAGGTTAACATGACCTCTGTTCCACATGAAGTTTCTTTTATTGCTGACATCAACTCTACTGATGTAAACCTTACCAACAACACAATTGGTTTTGCAACTTTCCACAAGTTCAGAGATAATGAGAGAGTTGTTTATGGAACTAATGGAACAACTTCTGTTGGTGGAATCACAACTGGTGCACAATACAGTGTTGGTGTTGTTGATGCATCCACAATCAAACTTTATAACACAGAAAGTGATGCAGTCATCGGTGTTAACACAGTTTCACTGACTTCTTATGGTTCTGGAACACACAACTTCAGATCACTGACTCTAAAGAGAATTGTTTCTGATATTGTTGTCTCTAACTCAGGAAGTGGTTATGCAAACAACCAAAAGAGCATTCCTGCAACAACTGGTGTTAGCACTGCTCTGAATCAATTTAACATTCCTGACCATGGATTCAGATCCAAAGAGATTGTCAAGTACACTGGTTCTGACGTTCTTGGTCTTTCAAACACTAGAGATTATTATGTTGTCAAAGTCAATGATGACACATTCTCACTGACTGAAGTTGGTGTTGGTTCAACGGCTGTTGACTACTTCTATGATAACAACCTTTATGTAAACCTTCTTTCTGAAGGAAGTGGTTCATTTAACTACAAACCAATCAATGTTACTGTTGATGGTGTAACAGGTGTTTCCACAAGAACTGGTCAGGACTTCAATGCTGTTGTTCAACCACTGTTCAGAGGACCCATCAGTGGATTTGATGTTTCTAACAGTGGTGTTGGTTATGGTTCTTCTGAAGTCATCAACTTTGACAGACAACCAACAGTTACATTCAGAAGTGGAAAGAATGCTTCCGTAACTCCCGTAATCAGCAATGGTAAGATTGTTGAGGTTGTTGTAAACAATGGTGGTGAAGAATATAACACACCACCAAACCTCACCATCAGTGGTTCTGGAAACTTTGCAGTTCTGACTCCAATCATCAGCAATGGACAACTGGCAAGTGTCAAGGTTGTAAAGGGTGGTGCTGGTTATTCCACCGCCGATACCTTTATTACTGTAACTCCTGCTGGTTCTCAGGCAAGAGCAAATGCTGACATCAGAAACTGGACAATCAACCTGTTTACAGAAAGATTCAACAACATTGAATCTGATGATGGATTTGTCACACAGAACATTGACAATTCCACACTTCAGTATTCACACATGTATGCCCCTCGTCCTCTGAGGGAGTCTGTTTATGGTATCAGTGGTAACAATGTTGACAACACTGTCTATGGTGTTGCTGACCTGACAATCACTGGCAACAGTGAGGTTGACAGTAACTTCCACTCACCAATCATTGGTTGGGCATATGATGGCAATCCAATCTATGGTCCTTATGGATTTGCCAATGCTGATGGTAGTGGTGAAGTTAGAAGAATGGTTTCCAGTTATAGATTGGGAACAGTTGCGACTGCTGGAAATGAACCACCTCTGTCGGTTTGGTCTAATGGATTCTTTGTTGAAGATTATGTTTACACAGGTAATGGCGATCTGGACCAACATAATGGTCGTTTCTGTGTAACACCTGACTTCCCCAAAGGTGTCTATGCTTACTTTGCAACCATTAATGGAAACATTGACTCTGATGGTCCCTTTGAGAACTACAGAAGACCACAGTTCCCTTATCTGATTGGTAACAGTTTCCACTCCAAACCAATTGGATTCAACTTTAAGTCAGTTTCCAACCAAACCGATTTTGATGTTACAACTGATGGTTGGTTTAGAGAAACCACTTCTTATCACACCAACAGTGCAAGAAGTAATTACAATTACCTGTTTGACTCGGGTAAGGTTACCAAACAACTTACTGAAATTGTTGCAACTTCCACTGGAACAATTGAGAGCATTGGAATTGTAACTGGTGGTCAAGGTTATAAAGTTGGTGATAAAATTGATTTCAATAATGAAGGTTCTGGTGGCAGACTTGCTGATGTAAGAGTTGAGAGAGTTCTTGGAGATAGAATCAACACCATTAGTCTTGCTTCAACATCCTTCACTGGAGTTGAGTTCACAAGAGACACAGTTGCCAAAAACAGATTCATTGGATTTGCAACTGCTCCACACAATTTCCTGAATGGAGACATTGTAAACATCAGTGGTGTTTCAACTTATTATGATGGTTTCAGTGGAAGTTATCCTGTTGGTGTTAGAAGTGATAACTTTGTTCTGACACTGGGTGTCCAAACCACAGGTGTTACTGGAATTGTTACTTACTTCTACGTCTCTGGTGCATTTGATAACTCTCATGTCAGAGAGAATGACATTCTGACAATTGAACAGGAAAAGGTCAGGGTTCTGAATGTTGATGCCAGAACTGGAAGATTGAGAGTTCGTCGTGAGGAAGAGGGAACCACTGCTGCTGGTTATGCTTACACCAGTTCCACAGTTCTTTATGAGGATCCCAGAAAGTTCAGCATCAATGTTGGTGCAATTCAAACAGACTTCTCATTCCCTGTCAACAAGGAATTTTATTTCAATCCAGCTGAATCAGTTGCCATTGGAACTGTTACAGGAACTGGACTTGGATCTACAATCACATTTAGTGATCCTGGTGTTGGAAGAACAAACATCTTTATCCAACCACAACAACTTTATTTCCCTGGTCACAATCTGAGAATCAATGACAAGATTGTTTATAAGACCAATGGTGGAAATCCCATCCAAATTTGGAATGGAACTGCTGGAACTGCTTACACAAGTCTGAGTGAGTTCTCACCACTTTACGCTGTTCCTTTCAATGATAACTTTATTGGAATCGGAACTAACAAAGTTGGTCTGAACTCCACTGGTGGTTATGTTGGAGTTGGAACTGACACTGGATTGGTTTACTTTACCAATGTTGGAACTGGCGACACTCACAGTTTTGTGACAGACCTCACAAAAGTAATGTCAGGTCTGATCTCCAAGAACATTGTTACTGTTTCTGTTGCTAACACTCACACACTTCAAGAGAATGATGCTGTCTTTGTAACAGTCAAACCAACGGGGATCACAACTGTAACTGTCAAGTATGATGATTACAACAGAAGGATTGTTTTTGATCCTAAGAACTTTGCTTCTGGTGATGTTGACACAACCTTTGACACAATCACAATTGCCAACAGTCCATTCAAGTTTGGTGATAAGGTAATTCACACAGCAACTTCACCTTCTGGTGGATTGATTGATGAAGGAATGTATTATGTGATTCCTTTTGAACAGAATAAGATCAGACTGGTTGCCAATAAGTTTGAACTGTCTTCACAAGATCCTAAGTTTGTTAATCTTTCAAGTGCTTCTGCTGGAACACTTTCCAAGATTAACCCAGCAGTTGATGTCAGCAAGAACACCACACTGAGATTTGATCTTTCAGATTCTTCACTCTCATTTGTTGTTAACGGAATCACATATTCTGCTTATGTGATGGATCTTTATACTGACTCAACTGACAGGTATGAGTTTGTTAAGACATCAGATGCTGAGAGTTTCCAAGTTATCAGAAATGGAAGACCAGGCATTGATTCTGATGCTTATCTGCAATTGGAATTTACTGATGATATTCCTGATCAGTTGTTCTACAGATTCAATATTGATAATGAGACGATTATCACAGAAGTCAAGAAAGAGATTTCTACTGATTCTGACACACCAAATCACAACCAAATCAATGTTGTTCTGACTCCTTATGATGGCAGACAAATCATCACAGGAATTGGAAGCACCACTTTCTCATACAACATCCCAACAGTTCCTTTGGTCAATGAATACACTTATGGCAACTCTGTCCCAACTTACGAAACCACCTCTCAAAATGTAACTGGTAGCATTTCTAAGTTCAAGATTGATGGACCTGGTGTTGGTTATAAGGTTCTTCCAGGAATCACTTCTGTCAGAAGTGCAACTGGAACAGGTGCCATTGTAAGACCACAAAGTACCAACATTGGTAAGATTCTTGCAACCAAGTTCAATGACATTGGATTTGATTATCCATCAGACTCCACAGTTAGACCTGTTGCTAACCTCCCTGAGATTCTGAAGGTTGAGTCACTTGCTTCCTTCAGCAGCATTGGAATTGCTTCACAAGGAAGAAATTATCTGAGAGCACCTAATCTGGTTGTTCTGGATGGTTTCACGAATAAGGTTGTTACTGGATTGGATCTTAATTATGAACTGGGAGATCAACAGGTTAATGTAATTGACAACTCCACTGGAATGTATAATGTTCCACCAAGAGTTATCCCAGTCAACAACTCCAATGGACTTGGAATTGCCTCTGTTTCTTATGACAACACAACAAAGGTTGTAAGAGCATACATTGACAGAAACTTCACAACAGCAGAAGCAAGTCAGTTCAACTTCCCAATTGGTTCCAAAGTAATGGTTGAGAACCTGAGTGTTGGTGTTGGAAGCACTGGAACAGGTTACAACTCTGCTGATTATGATTACACTTTCTTTGAAGTTACTGACTTTGATAAGAAACTGGATTCCATCAAACCTTATGTTGATTACAGTCTGGTCAACATTATTCCAGATGGAGACATCCCTGGAAACATTGATGACAACAACTCTTATGGAAGAATCATCAACACCCAGGATCTTGCAACTTACTCACCTGTTCTTCAAACCAATGATTACTTTGTTGGTGAGAAAGTTACCAGCAATGGAAAGAGTGGCACAGTTGTAAGATGGAACAAAACAACTGAGCAACTGATTGTTGCAACTCCTGATGAGTTTGTTGTTGGTGATAAGATTGTTGGTCGTTCTTCAAACACCCAATCTTTGGTTGAAACCAAAGCAAACTTCAACTCTGAAATTAAGACTGGTGCTGGTGCAACAGTCAATGATGGTTGGCAAACCAACTCTGGTTTCCTGAATGATAATCTTCAGAAACTGCCAAACAATGAATATTATCAGAACTTCTCCTATTCACTGAACTCCACCATTCCTTATGATACCTGGAATGATCCTGTAAGTGCTCTGGATCACACTGCTGGTTTTGCCAAGTTTGCTGATCTGGACATCATCTCTAAAGAAGATTCTTCTAGAGCAATCATTCAGACATTTGATGCTGATGTTGAAAGAGTTGTTGACATTGTTGGTGAAGGAAGTCTGAACTGTGTTTATGACTTTGATCTTGTTTCTGAGGAAACAATCAACATTGGTAATCAAGTTGTTTCCACAGAAATTATTTTTGATAATCAGATTGTTAAGGATTACACTGAAGCAGTTGGCAACAGAGTTATTCCAATTGATGACATCAGTGATCAGTTCAACTCTGAAGAGAGAACCACACCATTTGTCAACATTCACTCTTATGGAAACAATGAGACATTTGCCAAGTTCTTCACTCTTGTAGAGGACACCACCAACACAGATCAAAGACAGTTCTCTGTTGTTTCTGTTGTTCAGGATGGTTTGGATGTTGTTATCCAAGAATATGCAACTGTTGAGATTGATAACTTCCTTGGTTCCTTTGATGCAACTGACACAGCGACTGGTTGGGATCTTGCCTTCTATCCTGAACAGTTTGCCTTCAACAGTTATGATGTAACCACACTTTCATTCAATATCCTCAATGACAGCACAGTTGAGAAGAATGACAGTTTTGGAAATGTTGTTCTGGTGGCAAGTGCAACCACAGAGGCAACAGCAGGTGTTTCAACTACTGTTGTTTCCATCGCTGACACCTACAGAGCAGCAAAAGTTCTCCTGATGACTCAGGATGAGAATGATGAAGCAACCTCACATGAATTCAACCTGATTCATGATGGTTCAACAGTTTCCATCCTCCAATATGGGGATATGGTTACAGACAGTGCACCACTGTTTGCTGGAGTTGGAACATTTGGTGCTTCACTGAGTGGTGGAAATATTGTTCTGGACTTTACACCAACTGCTGGTCTCAGCACAGTGTTGGTGAACTCCTCAGTTGTTGCTATCTCCACATCAGCAACTGGGGTTGGGTCCACAGCACTTGAAACTTCACTGTTGTCCTCAACTTACACAACTATTCCTGCATCTGCAAGTCCAGTTGCAAATACAGTTGCTTCCTTTGATGATCCTTATGATGCGAACTACTACATTGTCTCTGTGGAAGACACCACAAATGGCAACTATGAAATGTTGGAGTTTGCAATCCTGAAATCTTCATCATCACAACATTATGTTGAGTTTGCCAACATCAACACTGGAGCAACTGCCTTTGATGCTATTGGTGTTGCACAAACTGTTGGAAATCGTGTTGATCTTACAATCACACCAAACACAAGTGCTGCTACAGTTGTTAGAACTTTCTCTGTTGGTCTTCAGATCTTTAATGACAATGGTGAAGCAGATGTTTATGATAATGGTCTGGTTCAGATTGAGAGTTTCCAACAGCAGTACGTTGGAACCAAGGTTGATGTTACCAGTACCTTTGCACTGAAGTCTGGTGGATTGGACATCTTCAAGAGATCCTTTGATGGAAGCAGTTCTTCTGTTGTTGATATCAACAGACAGTCAATTATCCTCAACAATCACTTCTTTGTTACAGGTGAGAGAGTTGAATATGGTTATGAAACAACTCCAATTGGAATTGAAACAGCAACTGTTCCTGGAATTGGTTCAACTGATCTTCTTCCTCAGGATCTTTATGTTGTCAAGACTGGTGCTGATCAAGTCAAGTTTGCTTCCACTGCTGAAAATGCACTGAAAGCAAATCCAGAAGTTCTGGTCATCAACTCTGTTGGTGCTGGAACCTCACACAGCATCACATCAGACAACAGAAACTCCAGAGTCCTGGTTGCTATTGATAACATGATTCAGTCTCCAATTGCTGAGACAAGAATCTTCTCAACCCTGGATGCAAATGTAATTCTGGGTCCAACCATTGAGACAACTGGTATTACTTCATTCTATGCCAATGACATTATTAAGATTAATGATGAATATATGATCATCACAGGTCTTGGTGGTGACAATCCAACCGATCTTCAGGTTCTAAGAGGTCAGTTGGGAACCATTGCTGTTCCTCACACAGTTGGAGCAACAATTCAGAAGTTTGTTGGTCAGTATAACATTACTGGAAGCACAATCAACTTTGTTGATGCTGCACAAGGTCAGACTCCACTCAGCACAACAACTGGCAATCCAAATTATAGAGATTGGACTGGAATCACAACTCATTCCACATTCCAAGGAAGAGCATTTATCAGAACTGCTCCAGTCAACTCTTCTGATGAAACTTACACAACCAACTATGTCTTTGATGACATCTCACAAGACTTTACTGGAATCAGAAGTGAGTTCACTCTGAAGTCTGGTAACAGCACCACAGTTGGTTACTCCACTTACAATGGAATCATTCTTTACAATGGAATCTTCCAACAACCAAGCACAGCAACTGTCACTAACAGTTACTCAATGGCAGAGAGTGGAATCACCACAATCACCTTCAATGGTGATGGTGTTCAGGATGGTTATGATCCAGCAAAAACTAACCTCCCACTGAGAGGAAGAATCATTTCTGTTGGTTCAACTCAAGGTTTTGGTTTCCAACCTCTGGTTTCTGCAGGTGGAACAGCAAATGTTTCTGGATTGGGGACAATTACATCCATCAGCATTGGTAACACTGGATCTGGTTACAGATCTGGAATCCAAACAGTTGTAAATGTTGGTGTTCAGACTTCCAGCACTGGAGTTCCTAACATTGAGTTTATTGGAACTGCCGCAATCAGTGGTGGTCACATTGTAAGCATTGCAATCACCAATCCTGGATCTGGTTATACCTCAACTAACCCACCTGAGGTTGTTATTGATGCACCTCTGCCTTACGTCAACATTCCTCTGGTTTACAGTGGAATCACAACTGCTGGTGTTGGAACTGGTGCTGAAATTGACATCATTGTCGGAAGTGCATCCAGTGTTGTTTCTTACACCTTCACACAAACTGGATTCAATTATGGTGATGCTGACATCCTCACCTTTGAAATTGGTGGAAACACTGGAATCCCAACAGACACAACCAAGTCTTACAGTGAATTCCAACTGACTGTTGAAAGTGTTTATGATGATTCCTTCAATGGTTGGAGCATTGGTGGACTTCAAGTTCTGGATTCACTAAATGACCAGTTTGATGGTGATAGGAAGAAGTTCTCACTTTCTGTTGCTGGAATTACCACTTCTATTGAAAAATCAGCAGGATCTTCACTGGATCTGGATTATAATCTCTTGGTCTTCATCAATGGCATCCTTCAGCAACCAGAAGTTGCTTACACTTATGAAGGTGGAAGTCAGATTACCTTCTCTGAAGCACCTGCACAAGGTGACACCTCTAAGATTCTGTTCTATCAGGGAACCCCTCAAACTGATTTGATTGAGAGAGAAACTGAGAATGTTGTTAAGGAGGGTGACTCACTTCACATCCACCATGATCCATCAACTGGTCAAAGCGTTACCCTGGAACAGGATCCAAGAACTGTAACAGAGGTTGTTTCAAGTGATATAGTAGAAACCAACCCATACACTGGTGGTGGAATTACACAAGATAACACACTTTTGAGACCCGTAACCTGGTGTCGTCAGACAGTTGATGCTATCATTGATGGTGCACCAGTTGCTAAGGATAGAGAAGAGTATGAAGGTAACCTGTTCCCAACGACTCCAATTCTGAAATCTGTTGGTGTTGGAACAACTGTTGTTTATGTTGAGAACATCAGACCACTGTTCAACCAAAATAATGAAGGTGCTGGAATCTCCACCTATCAGGAACCTCTGATCTTCAGATCTCAAGACACACTGACTGCAGCTGCCGCAACAGCAACAGTCTCCACTGCTGGAACAATCACTGCCTTCACAGTCACAACCGCTGGTTTTGGTTACACAGTTGCACCTTCTGTCACAGTTACCACTCCTGTTGGAGTTGGAACAACTGCGAGAGCAACAGGAACAGCAGTTCTGAGTGGTTCAACAGTTGGTTCTATCACTGTTACTTCACCTGGAACTGGTTATTCCTCAGTTGCACCTGCAGTTTTGATTGAACCACCCACTATTGTCACTGAAGAAGCAATCGCTTACAGTTATGAAGGTGACTTTGGTACGATTGTTGGCGTTGGAACCACAACATCTGGTTCACAAAGTCAGTTCTACTTTGACACTTACATCCCTCAGGGATCCTTCATGAGAGATTCCTTGAAAGTTGGAACCGCAGTTACAGTCAGTGGCATTTCAACTGGAGATTATCTGGTTGTTCTGAACACAAACCTCTCAGTTGGTGGAACATTTGCTTCACAATCAACTGATGGATCACACATTGGAATCGCAACCACTGCTTTGGATTGTGTTTATCAGGTTGCATCCTTTGAAAATAATGATCAAATCATCCATGAGGGTTCTCTGGTTGGATTTACAACCACACTGAGAAGAATCTTTGTGAATGTTGATAACTCAGGAAGCATTGGTTACACCACTGCTCCTTACATGGGTGATTTTAGTTGGGGTAAGATTACTCTGGAAAACAGAGCAAATCCACAATCCTTCAACTTCTATGGTGATGATGGTTATTCTGGAATTATGACTTCAGCATTGGTAAGTCGTGCTAATCCACTCAAAGCAGTTGGTTACACAACCACCTAAAAACACCACTAAATAAAGAAAAACTTTCTCACAATGGCAGCAATAATTACTGACCAACTTCGTATTTTGAATGCCAAGAATTTTGTTGCTGGCGTCCAGTCAACTACAAATTCTTATTATACATTCATTGGACTTCCCAATGCTTCTGATTACCAATCAGATTGGGACACGGATCCTCCTGCACCAAAGGATAATCTGGATCAGTCCAATGATTATTGGGACACAATGCTGGCTCTGAAGAAGATCAGCACAAGTGATGTTGCACAGGTTGTGAGAAAGATTACCTGGGCATCTGGAACCACTTATGACATGTGGAGAAACGACATCAGTCGTTCTAATCCCTCAGAACCATCAGGTTCTTTTGACATTTATGACGCAAACTTCTATGTAATGAACTCTGATTTCAGAGTTTACATCTGTTTGTACAATAATGCCACTCCAGAGAACAATTATCAGGGTGGTCCTTCACTGGATGAACCAACTTTTACTGATTTGGAACCAAGAGCTGCTGGTTCTAGTGGTGATGGTTACATTTGGAAGTATCTTTACACCATCAAACCATCCCAAGCAATCAAATTTGACTCCACAGACTACATCCCAACCCCAAATAACTGGGATACCAACTCAGATGATGCTGCTGTAAGACAAAATGCTGACACAAGTGGTCAGCTGAAGGTCATTACCATCAGAAATCGTGGTGTTGGACTTGGAACTGCTAACTCAACTTACCTAAATGTCCCCATTTTGGGTGATGGACAGGGTGGAAAGGCAACTGTGGTCATCGATAATGACTCAAAAGTCGATTCTGTCACCGTTTCTGATGGTGGATCGGGATATACCTTCGGAACTTTGGATTTGGCGGCTGGTGGAGTCCCAACTGGCACCACTGCACCTGTTTTTAATGTGATTATTCCTCCAAATGGAGGTCACGGAGCTGATATTTACCGTGAATTGGGTGCATATAACGTCCTAACTTATGCCAGATTTGAAAATGACACCGAAAATCCTGATTTTATCACTGGAAATCAGTTTGCAAGGGTTGGATTGATTGAAAATCCACTTGCTGAGGGGTCTACAAGTGTTTTGAACACCGATAAAGCAGCTGCAACTTACGCTGTAAGGCTTACAGGCGCTGGTTACAGTGAAGCAACCTTCACTGCTGATGCCTATGTGACCCAAACTGTGGGTGTTGGGTCAACTGCAGTGGGCAGAGTTGTTTCTTATGACCAAACAACTGGTGTTTTGAAGTATTGGCAAGACAGAACCAACTGTGGTTTCAACTCTGATGGAACCCAAAACACAACTCCTGTCTATGGTTTCAGAGAAAACAGATTCACTGCAACTCCAAACAGTGGAGATTTGATTGTTCGTGGTGGAAGCATCAATTTGGGAATTGATACTGGTTTTCAAGGTGTGTCTACAGTAATAAATAACAGAACATACTACCTGGGTCAGACGTTTGAGTCTGGACTCGCTGAACCAGAATCCAAGAAATACTCTGGAAACATTGTTTATGTTGACAACAGGCCATCTGTAACCAGAAGTGCCTCTCAGAAAGAAGACGTTAAAATCATCTTGCAGTTCTAAAAAATCATGCCACAGGAAACTAATCTCAACGTTGCTCCTTATTTTGACGACTTTGAACCAACGAGTAACTACTATAAGGTCCTGTTCAAACCTGGATATCCTGTTCAGGCACGAGAATTAACGACTTTACAGTCAATTCTTCAGAACCAGGTTGAAGATGTGGGTAATCACCTCTTCAAAGAGGGTTCTGCTGTCATTCCTGGTGGCACATCATATGAGCAATACTTCTATGGTGTCCAAATCCAAGCAGAATATCTTGGAGTTCCTGTTCAACTTTACCTTGATCAGATTGTTGGAAAGACAATCACAGGTGCAACCTCTGGTGTAACTGCTACAGTTGTTGCTTATATCACAAACGAAGAGTCAGAAAGAGGAAATTTCACTCTTTATCTGAATTATAAGAATTCTGCAGCAACAGACGCTGCAACACAGACATTTTTGAGTGGTGAAGTTCTTCTCACCAACACTGCAATCACTTATGCAACCACTTTCATCTCTGCAGGTGAAGGTTTTGCCTCTACAGTACCCCAAAATGCTCCAATTACGGGTTCTGCTTTCACTCTGAGTAATGGTGTTTTCTTCCTCAGAGGTTATTTTGTAGATGTAGAGGACCAAATCCTCATTTTGAGTCAATATTCCACCACACCTGATCTGAGGGTTGGTTTGAACGTTTTGGAGGAAATTATTACCTCTGAAACTGACCCATCACTGAATGATAACGCAAAAGGATTCAATAATTACACTGCACCTGGTGCAGATCGTCTAAAAATCACTGCAACACTGTTTGCGAAGCCTCTAAATGACTTTGATGACCAGAATTTCGTCCAATTAGCAGAAATTCAAGGTGGAAGACTCCGCAGAGTTACCGATAATACCGATTATAATTTCATTGGTGATGAATTTGCTCGCAGAACCTTTGATGAGTCGGGTCATTACTATGTAAAAGAGCTTTTAACCACTGTTCGTGACTGTTTGAACAATGGTGAGGGAAATAGAGGAATTTATAACCCTGGACAGACTACTTATAGTGGAAATGTTCCCTCAGATGATCTCGCAGTCTATAAAATCTCCCCTGGTAAGGCATATGTAAGGGGTTATGAGGTCGATATTCGTTCCTCAACCCTTGTTGATGTTTCAAAACCCAGAACAACCAAGACTTTAGAGAATCAAGCTATCAATTTTGGGTTTGGACCCACTTTTGAAGTCAATAATGTTCATGGTTCAGCAACTATCGGATTTAACACCTCAAACACTCTCAGTTTGAGAGATGAAAGAGTTGGATCTGACCCAGAATCAAGATCAGGTAAGGAAATTGGTGTTGCTCGCATCTATGACTTCGCTTTGGAGTCAGGTGCTTATGATTCTACCAATCCTGATGCAAATAAGTGGGATTTGTCACTTTGGGATGTCCAAAACTACTCAGATTTCACTGTAAATGAGGCAGTAACACTTTCTACCCCTGTTCACATCACTGGTGAGTCCAGTGGGGCAAGTGCCTTCCTCAAATATGGTGTTTCTGCTGGAACTGCCTTCACTGCTTATGATGTTCAAGGTAATTTCTTCAATGGGGAGAGACTTCTCTTCAATGGTGTAGCAGATGACAGCAGATATGTCACTGGAATCAGAAATTGGGAAAATTCTGATATTAAGTCAGTCTTTGGTATTGTTGGTTCTGCTTCCACCTTCAGTGCTGACCTTGTTCAGAGGAATTTCTATGAATACGGAACTGCAACAATCACAGGTGCCAGCGGCGGCGTTTCGACCGTTACAGTTGCTGGTGCTGTTTTCCCAGGGATTGTCACCACAGGGAACATCGTCTCTTACCAAAGATCATCTCTCACTGATGTATCTTATGCACGAGTTACAACCGTAAACACAAGTAATCTGGTTGTGGAAGCAGTTGAGACTGTTTCTGGTGTTAATAATGGAGTTCTTCCAACATCTGATGAAACTCCATCCAATTTTAGAGTTTTACAGACCAAAATCCAAGATAACACTGGATCTGGCAACAGAGCAACAAATGAAGCAATTTTCAGTGTTTTCCCAAGAAATAATGTTGAATCTGTTGATCTGACAGGTTCATCACTGATCATTCGCAGACAATTTGATACTTCAATTGCAAGTAATGCAACTCCAGTCATCAATGCTGATCCAAATGAAACTTTCCTCCCATTTGATGAAGAAAGATACATTCTGATGAGATCTGATGGAACCACAGAGGTTCTGACATCAGATAAAGTTAAGTTGACCAATGGTTCAACCTCAATTCAGTTTGTTGGTCTCTCAGGAACTACAGATTCTGGAACAATCCTGATTGCGACCCTCAGAAAAGGAAATGTTACCAATAAAGTCAAAACAAAGGTCATTTCCACTAATGTTCTCATCAATAAGAGCGCAGTAGCAGCATCTGGTATTGGCGGAACCACACTGAATGATGGATTGACTTATGGAGACTTCCCATTTGGAACCAGAGTTCAGGATAGCAGCATTTGCCTGAATGTTCCTGATGCCTTTGGAATTCACGGCATTTATGAGTCTAAGGACACTTCAGATCCAGAAGCACCTTACTTCACCACTGCTTCGATGGATGGTCCAACTGCCACCACGAATGATCTGATTATTGGTGAAACAATCACTGGAACCATCAGTGGAGCAAAGGCAATCTATTTGGTAAGAAAGAATGATGTAACCATCAACTTCTCTTATCTGAATAATGTTGTTTTTGAACCTGGTGAGGTTGTGACCTTCTCACAATCGGGTGTAAGTGCTATCGCAACCAATGTTGTTACACCTTCCAAGAACATCACCAACTCCTTTGAGTTCCAAGATGGACAAAGAGGAACATTCTATGATTACAGTAGAATTGTAAGAAGAGCAGATGCTCCAGCTCCAGTTAGAAAACTGAGAGTTTACTTTGGAAAAGCACAATATGATTCCTCTGACACTGGAGATATCACCACAGTCAATTCTTACACCCAATTTGATTATGGGTCAGAGATTGTAAGTTATGATAACTACAGACTTACTGATCTTTTAGATGCAAGACCAAGAGTTAAAGAATACACTGTAACTTCTGGGGCACTGTCACCCTTTGAATTCTCTGGAAGAGACTTTGATGGTGGAGCAAATGGACAACACAGTTCCAAGTTTGTTCTTGCTTCTGATGAGTCTGTTTCACTGAGTTATGATTATTATCTGCCAAGAGCAGATAAAGTTTGTATCGATAAAGAAGGTTTCATCACCATTGTTCAGGGTGCACCTTCTGACAACCCCCAACTCCCAGAGAACATTAGTGGAGCGATGAATATCGCTAATGTTTTCCTTCCTGCTTATCTCTACAACACAGAGGACGCAAGAGTTGAGTTTGTTGAGCATAAGAGATATCAGATGTCTGATATCGCCAAACTCGAACTGAGAATTGGCAATCTTGAGTACTATTCATCACTCAATTCACTTGAGACCGCAACTGTCAACTCCTTTGTTCCAGATGCTAATGGATTGAACAGATTCAAGTCTGGTGTGTTTGTTGATAACTTCTCATCCAAACAACCACAGGATCTTGCAGTTGGAATCAAAAACTCCATTGATCGTGTTAGTCAGGTTCTGAGACCTGCTCACTACACTACAGCACTCTCAATGCAGTTGGGAACAACTGCCATCTCTGGAATTGGAACTACAACTGATCCAAATGAGGATGAGAGATTTGCTGCAATTCAGGGAACTGGAATTAAGAGAACTGGTCAGATTGTTACCCTGGACTACACAGAGGTTGAGTTTGTTAAGAACCCATATGCAACCAGATCTGAAAGTGTCACACCATTCCTGGTTACCTTCTGGGATGGTAAAATCCTGTTGGAACCCGATGTTGATATCTGGGTTGAGCAGAACAGAATTGAAGCAAATGACACTCTGATTGAGGGTGACTTCAATGCTACCATCCAAGAGCATGGTGCTGAAGTTACTGTTGATGAGAATGGAAATAGAGTTGGTGTTGGTCCAACTATCTGGGAATCCTGGCAGACCACAAGTTCCACATCAACTGGTGGTTCACAAAGACAGGGACATGGTTGGTTGGATTGGACAACAACAACCTCCGAACAAGAGAGAACTGGTTCTCAGGCAATCATCACTGAGAGAATTGACACTGAGTCTCTGGGTGACAGAATTGTCAGCAGAGAGTTCATCCATGTGATGAGATCCCGTAACATTGAGTTTACTGGTAAGAGTCTCAAACCATTTACTCAGGTTTATGCATTCTTTGATAGTGTTGATGTTACCAAGTTCTGTATCAACAAACTGATTGAAATTGAGATGGTGAGTGGAACCTTTGAGGTTTCTGAAACTGTTATCGGAACAATGCCTTCAGCAGAACAAGTTGAAGAACTGACAGAATCTGCTGTTGCATCACTCACCTTCAGAGTTGCTCAAGCAAACCACAAGTATGGTGCTTACAATAACCCTGGTGATGTTTATGATTCCAATCCCTACGACAGAGATGCTGGAATCCCATCAAGCACTTATTCTGAAACCTCAACTATTCTGAATGTTGACACATTTAGTCTCCAGTCAGAGGACAATCCTGAGTTCTTTGGTTATGCTGCAACTGGGATGATTCTGGTTGGTCAGTCCAGTGGAGCACAGGCAAGAGTTACTAATGTAAGACTTCTGACTGATAAGCAAGGAACATTGATTGGTTCCTTCCGTGTTCCCGACACTGAGAATGAAACCAATCCATCTTTCGAAACGGGTAGATCAACATTCCGACTGACGAGCAGCGCGATCAATAATCAGATTCCTGGAACCACAACCACATCTGGTGAACAGATCTTCTACTCTGAAGGTCAGATGGACACAGTTCAGGAACAAACACTTTCAGTTAGAAACGCTGATGTTGAGTTTGAAGAGTTCACTGAAACTCAGACAGTTACAACACAAACTTCCAACTATCACGATCCTCTGGCACAAACCTTCATGGTTGATGAGGACAGTGGAATCTTTGTAACCAAGATCGATGTCTTCTTCCACGAGAAGGATACATCTGGTGTTCCAGTCTGGTGTCAGATTCGTGAAACCACACTGGGTACACCTAACCACAGAATTTTGGCATTCTCCGAAACTGAACTCTATCCTGATGACATTGAGTTGTCTGAAGATGGAACAGTTGCAACTTCATGGGTGTTTGAATCACCTGTTTATCTGGAACCCAATACTGAATATGCATTCATCATGGGTTCATCTTCAACAGAATATAGAGTTTGGATCTCACAACTGGGTGAAGTTGAAGTCACAACATTTGGTCAGGAAGCAGGTCAAATTATTGTTTCTGCTCAACCTCTGTTGGGTTCACTGTTCAAGTCACAGAACGCAACCGTTTGGACACCAAGTCAGTATGAGGACCTGAAGTTTACAATGTACAGGGCTGAGTTCGCTACAGCACCTGGTTCATTCAACTTCTACAATCCAAAACTTCCACAAAATCTGGAAGGTATTCCAAGAAATGCAATCTCCATGGATTCCAGAAACCTCAGCATTGGTATTGGAACCACTGTTCAGGACACTGGTTTGGTTGTTGGTAACACCATCATTCAGAACACCACTGGAGCAACTGGAACTCTGACTGGTTTCGCTGGTTCCATGACTGGTGACCTTACAATCACTAATGCTGGTGTTGGTTATACACCTTCTTCTGGATATTATGTCTTCTCTGGTGTTGCTGTTACCAGTGTTACGGGAAGTGGAATCAATGGAACTGCTGAGATTGCAGTGAACAATGGTGTGGCGATTGCGGCAACTGTTTCCACATCAGGTGGTGGTAAGGGTTATGCCATTGGTGATGTTCTTACACCAATCGAGATTGGCAATAATAATCTTGGTGAGGGAATGAGATTGTCAGTTGGAACCATTTATGGCAACAATGAACTGATCATTGATGATGTTCAAGGTAACTTTGCAACTGGTGGAACTGATAAGTTGTTCTATCAGAACTCACTGGGAATTACAACAGAACTGAATTACTCATCTGGTGGTAATGTTATTCCTCAGACTCCAATCAGAGTCAACACTGATGGAACTCACATGAGAATCTTCCAGAGAAACCATGGTTTGTATTCTGAAGTGAATCGTGTAACTCTGAAGGATATTGCAACTGATGTTCCTGTTACAAAACTCACAGCAGCATATTCTAACACTGACACTGGTGTTATCTCGATTGGTGCCACAACTAATTACACGGACTTTGAGAATGTTGCTGTTGGTGCCACAAACCCTGGTTACGTCAAGATTGGTAAGGAAATCATTTCTTACACTGGTTTCGATGGGTCAACTCTGACGGGAATCAGCAGAGGTGTGGATAACACAGTTGTTGCATCTCACGCTACTGATGATATTGTTTATAAGTATGAATTGAATGGTGTATCTCTGAGAAGAATCAACACCACTCACAATCTGGCAGATGTTACCAAAACAGATCCCATCAACTTGGATTCTTATTACATCAATGTTCAGATGGATGAGAATGGAACTGATAGAACTGGAACTGGTGCCTTTGGTGCTCTCTACTTCAGTGACACCGAAACCAACAATGGAACCAAGGCAAAGGGAACTTACAATATTCCTTACACCATGATTATTCCAAGAATTACCACAATGACTCCAACTGGAACAACTGTAACTGCTAACGCAAGAACAGTTTCTGGTTCAAGTGTTGATGGTAATCAAATCTTCTGGAATGATAAGGGTTATCAAGAGGTTGCTCTGTGGCAAGAGAACTACTTTGATGAACCAAGAACAGTTGCTTCACAAATCAATGAAGACACCTATCTTGCTCCAAGTGGTTTGTTCCCAGGTAATAAGTCATTCTCAATGTCAATGAGTCTCCAAACCATCGATAACAGAATCTCTCCTGTTGTTGATTTGGATAACTCAGCAGTTGTGTTTGTCAATAACAGAACAAACGCACCAGTTACTAATTATGCAACAGACTTCAGAGTCAACACTTTCTCTGATGATCCCAACAGAATGATCTATGTGACGAAGAACATTCGATTGGAGAATCCAGCAACTTCACTCCAAGTTCTCCTGGATGCTTATATCTTCAAAGATTGTGATGTTCGTGTCTTCTTCTCACTGAATCAAGACACAACTTTGGATGAGACATTGTTTGTTCCATTCCCTGGTTATAATAACCTGGATGCCGCTGGTAACATCATCAGCACCACAAACAGTGATGGACTCCCAGATAGAAACATTGCTAAGACTGATGTTCCACTTCACAGTCCTGGAATTGAGTTCTATAAGGAGTACTCATTCTCTGCCAATAACCTGAATCCATTCAGTAGTTTCAGAATTAAGATTATTGGTTCCTCGACCACATCATCCGTGGTTCCACAAATCAAGAACCTTCGTGCTATCTCCTTTGCCTGATGTCTTTATTACCAATTGATGGAAGAGATGGTTATTTTCGGGACACCGAAACAAATGCCATCATCAATAAGAACAACACTGAGTTCAATCGTTATATCCAGAACAGAGAGAGACTCTCCCAAGATCAGGAAAGACTCTCTCATATGGAAAAGAGTATGGATGATCTGAAGCATGATTTGGACGATATCAAGGTCTTGTTGAAGAACCTGTTGAGATAATCTTCTAAATACCTTATAAAGAGGGACTGAATAGATGGCGCAGCCTTCCAGTAGAACAGAATTTAAGAACTATGTGCTGAGGCAGTTGGGCGCCCCTGTTCTGGAAATCAACGTTGCTGATGAGCAGGTTGAGGACCTGATTGATGATGCCATTCAATATTTCCAAGAAAGACACTTTGATGGTGTTTATCGTAACTACCTGAAGTATCAGGTTACTCAAGATGATGTCGATCGTGGTAAAGCAAGACCACCTGGCGCTCCAGCAACTGGTGCTGGCACAGCTGGCATTGCAAGCACTTCAGCAACAACAAACATTGTTGGAACTGCCACCACATTCACTTATTACGAAAACAGCAATTATCTTCAAGTTCCACCTAATGTTATTGGTGTGGACAAGGTTTTCCAGTGGGATGATGCTCAGGGCATCAACACCCAAAATTTGTTTAGTTTCAAGTATCAGTTGTTCTTGAACGACGTTTATAATTGGGGACAAACTGACCTGTTGTCCTATTCAATGTCAATGACTTACCTTGAGACACTCAACTTCCTTCTGAATACACACAAGCAAATTCGTTTTAATCAGAGACAAGACAGACTTTATCTGGACGTTGACTGGGACACTATTCAAGCTGGTGACTTCATTGTTCTTGATTGCCACGTCGCAATGGATGGAACAGATTATTCCAGAATTTGGAATGATTCATTCCTGAAGCGTTACACAACTGCTCTGGTGAAGAAACAATGGGGACAGAACCTCATCAAGTTCCAAGGTGTCAAACTTCCTGGTGGAATTGAATTCAACGGAAGAGAAATTTATGAAGATGGAGTAGAAGAGGTCAACAAGATTCGTGAAGAAATGTCCTCTTATTATGAACTGCCACCAATGGATCTTATTGGTTGAGGAATAAGTAATGGCACTTAATCCCTTCTTTCTAAATGGGTCACAAACAGAACAAGGTCTGCTCCAGGATCTCATCAATGAGCAGATCAAGATGTATGGCGTGGATGTTCATTACCTGCCAAGACAGTTTCTGAGAACTGACATTGTTGAGGTAATTCAATCAGAGTTCAACAATGCTTATCCATTGGAAGCATATATTAACACATATGATGGTTTTGGTGGACAGCAAACTCTTCTGACTAAGTTTGGCATTGAGGAAAAGGATGATCTAACAATCACCATCTCCAAAGAAAGATGGGAGAATTATATTGCTCCTCTGATCAAGAATCAACCTTTTATGAATCAAGTCACAGATAGACCCAGAGAGGGTGATCTGATTTATTTCCCACTGGGAGATAGACTGTTCGAAATCAAGTATGTAGAGCACGAACAACCTTTCTACATGCTGAGAGAGAATTATGTTTATGAACTGAGATGTGAACTCTTCCGCTATGAGGATGAAGTCCTTGACACCAACGTCTATGAGATTGATAATGAACTTGAAGAGATTGGTTATATTCAGACTCTGAGAATGGTTGGTCTTGGATCGACAGCAACTGCTGTGACAACTGTTTGTCCTTCTGGTGCAGTTAATCAGATTTACATCACCAACATGGGTGGTAGTTATGAGGCACAACCAGTTATTGGTTTCTCCTCTGCACCAGATGGAGGAACAACTGCTGTTGGTGTTGCATCTCTCACGAACATTTACACCAACTGTAATGGTGAGTATGGTGGGAAAGTTGCCTACATCAATCTCACCAATCCTGGTTGTGGTTACACTGAACCACCTTGGATCACAATTCGGGGTGGTGGAGGAACAGGTGCTGCTGCAACAGCAGGAATCTGCACAACTGGAAGTGTTGGAATTGTTACTATCACCAGTGGTGGATCTGGTTACACAACTAATCCAGTTATGCACTTCCTGCAGCCAGCTGGAGTTACCTCTGCCGTTGGTTATGGTGAGATCAATGCTCTGGGTATCGTTACTGTTGCCTACATCACTAATGCTGGATGTGGATATGAAGATCCCCCAACAATCACCTTTGATGCTCCAACTGGAATTGGCGAGACAATTGGTATTGGAACCTATGTTTTCAATGAAGTTGTTACGGGTCAAACCTCAGGCATCACTGCTTATGTGAAGACATGGACAGCAGCCACTTCCACACTCACAGTTTCTATTGTGGGTGGAGAATTCACAGATGGAGAACTTCTGTATGGTGAGGAATCTGGTGCCATTTATGTTCTGAGAAAACAGATTGTGGATGATCTGGTTACTCCTTATGCACAAAATGACACCCTCCAAACCGAAGCGGATAAAGTGTTAGATTTCTCAGAAGATAATCCCTTTGGTATGCCCTAACTAAATAACTAATATTCCCAAGCAAGAGCAATGTTTGAGTATTTTTACAATGAGATTCTAAGGTCCACTATTATTGCCTTTGGATCACTGTTCAATAGCATCTCCATTAAGCACAAAGAAGCTGATGGGGATGTTTATAGCGAGATCCAAGTTCCTCTTGCTTATGGACCAACTCAAAAGTTTCTTGCAAGAATGCGACAGGAAGCAGATCTGAATCGTCCAGTTCAGATCACTCTTCCAAGAATGTCATTTGAGTTTATTGGACTGGAATACGATACAACTCGTAAGTCCACACAGATGACTACCATCATTAATCAAACTCCTGATGGTGAGAACATCAAAAGGAACTACATGCCAGTTCCTTACAATATGAAATTTCAGTTGGCAATTTATACCAAACTGAATGATGACATGCTCCAAATCGTTGAGCAAATTCTTCCTTATTTCCAACCTTACTATAATCTCTCAGTCAATTATCTGGGAGAATTGAAAGAAAGAAGAGATGTTGCTGTTCAGTTGGACGGCATCACAATGGAAGACAATTATGAAGGAAACTTTGATACAAGAAGAGCACTTTATTATACGCTAAACTTTACAGTAAAAACTTATCTGTTTGGTCCCATCACCGACGTTACCGACACCATCGTCAAGAAGGTTACTGTTGGTTACTTGGCTGGAGACAAAAACAACGCAGAAAGAGACATCACTTATCAGGTCACTCCAAGAGCAACCAAAGATTACGATGGAACTGTTGTTACCAACACAGCAGCAAACATCGATCTTGCAGATGTCATTATTCCCGTCACAAGCAGTTCTGGAATTACTGCAGCAACTTACATCTACATTGGTGAGGAAGAGATGTTTGTTGAGAAGATCAGTGGAAACAACCTTACAGTGAGAAGAGGTCAAGACAACACAATTCCACAAAAGCACGTCAATGGTGCTGCTGTTTACAACATCACTGCTGCTGATGATGCCCTAATCGAATTCGGAGACGACTTTGGATTTAGTGGAACCACATTCTGAGGTTGACTTATGTCTGGTAAATTTGATAAACTCGATGAAACGTTTGACGTGACACCAACTGAAATTACTGAGGTAAAAAAAGATGATCTCGAAGGTAAGATTGAGAAAATCAAAAGTAATTCACAAGATATCAAAAAGGATTACGAATACACCAGGGGTAATCTTTACTCGATTATTGAAAAAGGACAAGAAGCAATTGACGGCATCTTAGAACTTGCTCAAGAAAGTGAGATGCCTCGTGCTTATGAGGTTGCTGGACAACTAATCAAGAATGTTGCTGATGCCACTGATAAGTTGTTGGATCTTCAGAAGAAACTGAAGGATGTCACAAAAGAAGAAGAAGCAAAAGGACCTACCACTGTCAATAATGCTCTCTTTGTTGGTTCCACTGCTGAACTCCAAAAGTTACTGAAGAACAGTTCACAGAAGTGATAAATAACTAAAAGTCAGTTTTATGTCATGGCTGTACCAGCAGTAAATATTCAAATTGACAGTGGCACTTATTTTGAGAATGAATTTACATTAGAAAACCCTGATGGAACCCCTATCGACCTGACTGGTTACACTGGTGTTTCAAAGATCAGAAAGCACCCAGAAGCAGCAAACGTTCAATCATTTACTGTGGGTATCACCTCTCTTACGGGAAAGGTTCAGGTTTCCATGGCAGACACCATCACATCTGAATTAGTGTTGGGAAGAAATTATTTTGATGTCGTTCTAACATCTGGAGACGGAGTTGTCTCTAAGGTTATTCAGGGAACAGCAATTGTTAATCCTACCGTCTCAGAATAAGGAGTAATAGTTATCAATGGCATCACCATTTTCTGGATCGGGATCAGGTAGATATTCCGTAAGACTTGCGTCAGCGGCACTGCAGGGAATTCAAGGTGTTCAGGGCGAAGCTGGATACATTGGAACAGATGGATCTCAGGGTACCCAGGGTATTCAGGGTGTTGATGGTGCCTTTGCGGGTCAAGGTATCCAAGGTATTCAAGGCGTTCAGGGTCTTCAGGGCATTCAGGGTAATGTAGGTGTCCAGGGCGAGACTGGAACACAAGGAACTGATGGTGCACAAGGCATTCAAGGTTTCCAGGGTATCCAGGGCGAGACTGGTACTCAGGGTGTAACTGGAACAGGAACTCAAGGTACTACTGGATCTACTGGATCACAAGGTGCGACAGGATCTCAAGGTGTTGATGGTGGTTTAGGAACACAAGGTACCACAGGTTCCACAGGAACTCAGGGTACAACTGGTCCTCAGGGAGCAACTGGTGACACTGGAGCTCAGGGTGTCACAGGTCTCCAAGGTAATGATGGAACCCAGGGTATTCAAGGTATCCAGGGTATTGGTAACACTGGTTCACAAGGTACTGTAGGTCCACAGGGTGCTGATGGAACACAGGGAACCACAGGAACTGGTGCACAAGGCACAACAGGTTCTCAAGGTACTGATGGTTCACAAGGTGCAACAGGTGACTTTGGTGGTGCCACATTTAGATATGACTTCCTTTCTAACACTGATGAAACAGATCCTGGATCAGGAAATCTGAAGTTTAACAACTCTAATGTTGGAGCTGCAACTTCACTCTTCATCGATAGTGTTGACTCCAACGGAATTGGAATCACTGATTATCTAAAAACCATTGATGACTCTACATCTGACATTAAGGGTCACTTTAGAGTTAACCCAGTTGGTTTTGCTCAATCCTTTGCTATGTTCAGCATCACTGGTGGCGGTGGTGTTGGGACACTACCAAACTTTGAGTGGTTTGTAGTTAATGGTTCTCTGGTTTCTGGTGAGAACTATGACTTCTCTGATGGTGAAAATCTGATCATCACCTTTGCTAGAACTGGTGATAAAGGTGACACTGGTGCCCAAGGTGCCACTGGTACACAAGGCACAACAGGATCTCAAGGTGCTGATGGTTCTCAAGGTACTGATGGTTCTCAAGGAACTGCTGGTGACACTGGATCACAAGGAACAACAGGAACTCAGGGTTCCACAGGAACTCAGGGTATCCAAGGTATCCAAGGTCTGACAGGTATTGGCGAAACAGGTGCCACGGGTTCACAGGGTGCTGTTGGTTCAACTGGTACTCAGGGTGCTATCGGTGTTCAAGGTACAGTTGGTGACACTGGTTCTCAGGGTACAACTGGTTCAACTGGTTCTCAAGGTACCACAGGAACTCAAGGTGCTGATGGTGCTCAAGGAACTGCAGGTTCACAGGGTGCCATTGGTGCTCAGGGAACACAGGGAATCCAGGGTACAGATGGAACCCAAGGTACTGATGGTGCTCAGGGAATCCAAGGAATTCAAGGTGTTCAGGGTATAACTGGAATCGGTTCAACTGGTGCCACAGGTGCTCAGGGTACCACTGGTGACACTGGTTCACAAGGTACAGATGGTACCCAGGGTACTGATGGTTCACAAGGTACCACTGGAACAGGAACACAAGGTACAGTTGGTACTCAAGGTGCCATTGGTGCTCAAGGTGCTGTTGGTTCACAAGGTACTGATGGTGCTCAAGGAACCACTGGTACAACTGGTGACACTGGTTCACAGGGCACAACTGGATCCCAAGGTGTTCAAGGAACAGATGGAACACAAGGTGCTATTGGTGCTCAGGGAACACAAGGAATCACTGGTTCTCAAGGTGCTGATGGTGCACAGGGTACTGATGGTACTCAGGGTACAGATGGAACCCAAGGTATTCAAGGAATCCAAGGGATTCAGGGAATCCAAGGTGTTCAGGGTGTAACTGGAATTGGTGACACTGGTGTTCAAGGTGCCACAGGTACACAAGGTGCAACAGGTGACTTTGGTGGTGCCACATTTAGATACCAATATCTAACTGACACAACAAATACTGATCCTGGTGAGGGTAACCTCAAGTTCAACCAGACCAATGTGAGCATTGCCACTTCAATGTTCATTGACCCAACAGATGAAAATGGTGTTGGTATTAGTTCCTTCTTGAAAACCATCGATGACTCCACTTCGGAGATCAAGGGTCACTTTAGACTCAATCCTGTTGGTTATGGTGGATCATTTGCTCTGTTTACAATCACTGGTGGAAATGCCGTAGGTGTTGTTACAGACCCAGATTACTTCATTATTGAGGGTTCGTTTGTTTCTGGTGAAGGTTACGAAACCTGGGTAAATGATGAACAGATGGTCATCACGTTCGCAAGAACTGGTGATAAAGGTGACACAGGTTCCCAAGGTACTACTGGTACACAGGGTACTGATGGTGCTCAGGGTACTGATGGAACCATTGGTTCACAAGGTGCAACTGGAACACAAGGAACCGCAGGTTCACAAGGAACCATTGGTGCTCAAGGCACTGTTGGTTCACAAGGTACTGATGGCGCTCAGGGAACAGATGGAACCCAAGGTGCTGATGGTGCTCAAGGAACTCAAGGAATCCAAGGCATTCAGGGTATTCAAGGTATCCAAGGTATTGGAAACACTGGAGCACAGGGTGCAGTTGGTACACAAGGAACCACTGGATCACAGGGTGTTCAGGGAACTGATGGTACACAGGGTGCCATTGGCGCACAAGGAACTCAAGGTATACAAGGAAACACTGGTACCACTGGTGATACAGGTTCACAAGGCATTCAGGGTATCCAAGGTGTAATTGGAATTGGATCAACTGGTATCCAAGGTTCCACTGGTTCTCAGGGTACAACAGGAACCACTGGTGACACAGGTTCACAAGGTACAACAGGAACTCAAGGAACAACTGGAACTCAGGGTACTGATGGAGAAATAGGTTCTCAAGGTACTGCTGGTTCACAGGGTACTATTGGTGCACAAGGAACTCAGGGAACCACAGGTACTCAAGGTGCCATTGGTGCTCAGGGAACACAAGGAATCACTGGTTCTCAAGGAACCACTGGTTCTCAAGGAACTCAAGGAACCACAGGTACTCAAGGTGCCATTGGTTCTCAAGGTATTCAAGGTCTAACTGGTATTGGTGAAACGGGTGCCACTGGTTCCCAAGGTACTGTAGGTACACAAGGTACTGATGGAACAATTGGAACTCAGGGTACTGTTGGTGTTCAGGGTGCTGATGGCACTCAGGGTGTTCAGGGAACCAGTGGTGACTTTGGTGGGGCAACCTTCAGATATCAATATCTGACCGACACAGCAAATACTGATCCTGGTGAGGGTAACCTCAAGTTTAACAACACCAATGTAAGCATCGCTACAACGATGTTCATTGATCCAATAGATGAAAATGGTGTTGGCATTAGTTCTTTCCTGAAGACTATTGATGACTCTACTTCAGAGATCAAGGGTCACTTTAGACTGAACCCTGTTGGTTATTCTGGATCATTTGCTCTGTTTACCATTACTGGTGGCGAAGCAGTTGGTGTCGTTACAGATCCAGATTACTTCATCGTTGAAGGTTCATTTGTCTCTGGTGAGAATTATGAAACCTGGGTAAATGATGAGCAAATGGTTATTACCTTTGCTAGAACTGGTGATAAGGGTGACACAGGTTCCCAAGGTGCTACTGGTACACAAGGCACAACAGGAACTCAAGGTACTGATGGCGCTCAAGGAACCACTGGTGATACAGGTTCACAGGGTACTCAAGGAATTCAAGGTATCCAAGGTGTTCAGGGCACTGTTGGTTCCCAAGGAACAGATGGTGCACAAGGTACAACAGGAACCACTGGTGATACTGGATCCCAAGGTGCAACTGGCACACAGGGAACTGTGGGTACTCAAGGTGCAATTGGTGCACAAGGTACAACAGGAACCACAGGTGATACAGGTTCTCAGGGCACCACTGGAACTCAAGGTACAACTGGAACCACTGGTGACACTGGTTCACAGGGCACAACTGGATCACAGGGTACACAAGGAATCCAAGGTATTCAGGGCACCCAAGGAATTCAGGGTGTTCAGGGTATTGGTAACACTGGTGATGTTGGATCACAAGGTATTCAAGGTGTTCAGGGTATCCTTGGTTCAGCTACTGACCTGTGGGATTATCAAGAAGCTCTTACCCCAAGCAATGGTACTGGTTTTATATACTATGGAAGAAATTCTGATACAACCACTTTCCAAGAAGATGTCAGATATTTCCAGATTGCTGATGTATCCTCTAACGCAGGTGCTGCTTCTACATTCCTGTCTTCCTTCAATGCAGGTGATTACATTTACATCCGTGATGACGGAACACCAACAATCCAATACAGATACACCATTGGTGCTCTAACAAAAGGAACAACAGTTGGTTCTGGTTCCACAACTGAACAACACTTCTTCTTTGTTCACAGTGGTATTCAGACTGGTTCAAGTTCTGATCCAATTGTTGGAACTACTGGTATTTCGACTGATAACGTAACTTATGATTACACCTGGAGTGCAAACGCAACCAGTTTTTATGCGGAACCTGGTATTGGATCATATGTTAGTGCCAACAGCTTCTCCCTACCATCTCCTGGTTACACTCCATTCCTTCTGATCAATAAGACTTCTTATTGGGGTAATAATCAGGCAGGTATTCTGAGTGCATTTGTTGATAATGCATCATTTACCGCTCCACCTTCCATGTATTACAGCAATGGAAGAAAGCTTTACTTTGAGACCGAAGTCAATTCTGCTTTCCACTATTCAACTGGACTTGCATCACAAGACTACTTTGGTATTTGTGGACCTTCCACTAACACACTTGGAAGTGGAGCACTGAGTGGCAGTGATCTCAGTTTGTCAGTCAACGTCATCAAGTATGAGTCGGGTGCTGACGGTGTTCAGGGTATTCAGGGTCTGTCAGGTATCGCAACTGCTCAAGGTGCAACTGGTACTCAAGGTATTCAAGGCATCCAGGGTGTTCAGGGAACACAAGGTATCCAAGGAATCCAGGGTGAGACTGGAACTCAGGGTACTGATGGTACTCAGGGAATCCAAGGAATCCAGGGTGTTCAAGGAACTCAAGGTATCCAGGGTGAGATTGGAACTCAAGGCATCCAAGGTATTCAAGGTGTTCAGGGAACTCAAGGTCTTCAGGGTGCTGACGCATCTGACATTGCTGCTCAGGGTACACAGGGTATCCAAGGTCTTGCTGGTGAAGGACAACCTGCCAAAGAAGTTGAGACATTCATTGCTGGAGCTGGTCAGACAGACTTCTCCTTCAACTATGAAGTTGGTTATGTTGAGACATATCTGAATGGAATCAGACTGTCAGACAGTGAATATGAAGCAACTAATGGAACCAATGTTATCCTGAATGTCGGAGCAACTGCTGGTGATGTTCTTGACATTGTTGAGTTCATTGTTGGTGTTGGTTCAACTGGTATTCAGGGTACCCAAGGTGTTCAAGGAACTCAGGGTGTCCAAGGAACTCAAGGAATTCAAGGCGTTCAAGGAACACAAGGAATTCAGGGCATTCAGGGAATCCAAGGGGTTCAGGGTGTTCAGGGTGTCCAAGGATTCAGTTTCTGGGAAACCAACTCCACTGGAATTCATACCACATCTAATGTTGGTGTTGGAACAACCACTGCAGATGGTGCAGCAGACCCCAACAACACAACCATCCTGAATGCTGGTATCGTTACTGCCAACTACTATTATGGTGATGGTTCTAACCTGACCAACACTGGAGCAACCATCAGTGCTGCTTCTGGTGACCAAAGAGTTGTTCTGACCAGCATCACAACTGGCATTATGACCTCTGCTGCTAATGAAGCAGCACTTACTTACAACGCAGACACCAACACACTGACTGCTGGTGAGTTCTCTGGTGGTGGTTCTAACATCACAGGAATTGTTACTCAGATTGTCGCTGGTGATAACATCAGCATTGACCAGGGAACTGGTGTTGTAACTATCACTGGTCTTGCAAACACAGCAAATGTTGTTGCTGACACACTGGTTGTTACTGGAGTTTCCACACTGGGTGGAGCAACCTTCAGTGGTGTTTCAACTCTGAGTTCTGATCTTCAGGTTGGAGGAAACTCCACCTTCACTGGAACTGTTGGATTCTCCTCCAGCATTGAACTTGATTGGACTCTGATTGATGCTTATGGAAATGTAGGTGCTGCAACCTCAGTTCTGGCATCCACTGGAACAGGTGTTGCTTGGAAACCAGTTTCTGAAATTGCACTCCAAGGTGTCCAAGGCATTCAGGGTGTTCAGGGAACTCAAGGCACCCAAGGGATTCAGGGAATCCAAGGTGTTCAGGGTGGAATTGGTGCCACAGGTGCTCAAGGTGCAACTGGATCACAAGGAACCCAAGGTATCCAAGGTACTCAGGGGACTCAAGGTGTTCAGGGAACTCAAGGTGTTCAGGGAACTCAAGGAATCCAAGGCATCCAGGGTATCACTGGACCAGTTGCTGGTTCAGCAAACCAGGTTGTTTACAAAGATGGTTCTAATGACCCTGCTGGTTCTAACAACCTCACCTTTGATGGCACAATCCTCACAGCAGACACGCTGAATGTAACCAACAATGTAACCATTGGTGGAACACTGACTTATGAGGATGTTAAGAACATTGATTCTGTTGGTCTGGTTACAGCAAGAATTGGTGTCAGAATTACCACTGGTGGTTTGGTTGTTACCTCAGGTGTCAGCACCTTTGGAAGCAACATTGAACTGGATGGTGGAATTGTTGACCTTTATGGTAATGTTGGTGCAGGAAATTCAGTTCTGAGTTCCACAGGAGCAGGTGTTTCTTGGGTCTCCGTTTCAGACATTGCACTCCAAGGTGTTCAGGGTATTCAGGGAATCCAAGGTGTTCAGGGAACTCAAGGTGATGCTGGTATTGATGCTTATGGTATTACATACAACTTCGACAGTTCCACAACTGCTGCAGACCCAGGATCGGGAGATTTTAGATTTAGTATTGATTGGACAACAGGTTCACCAGGAAGTTCTTACAATGCTTATGTAAGTGAAACTGATAATAATTCTATAGGTATTGGTCCACTTCTTGATACTTTAGATGACTCCTCAAACACTAATAAAGCTCTAGTCGTTCTTTATAAAAAAGATACTCCAACAGTAAATGCTAAGTTCTATGTAACTGGTCAAACTGATAATGGTAATTGGAGAACTTTAGATATTGTCTATATTGATAGAGATGGTTGGGCAAGCATTAGTAATGGCGATGAAGTCTTTATGACTATCTCCATTATTGGTGATGCTGGTTCTCAAGGAACACAAGGAATCCAAGGTATCCAGGGAATTCAGGGTATCCAGGGCATTGGAAACACTGGAGCACAAGGCATCCAAGGAATCCAGGGCGAGACTGGAACCCAAGGTACAACTGGTTCCACAGGTAATACTGGTTCTCAGGGTACAACTGGAACCACTGGCGACACTGGTTCTCAGGGAACTCAAGGTATCCAAGGTATTCAGGGTCTGAGTTTCCAGAGAACTGAATACAACTACACAGCAACAGAAGGACAAACAACCTTCAACGCAACTTATGTTGATGGCACTGACATTGATGTTTATCTGAATGGTGTCAGACTTTCACCTGATGATTACACAGCAACCAGTGGAACAACCGTTGTTCTTGCTGAAGGTGCCACTGCTGGTGATGTTGTTGATATTACAACTTTCACATCTGCTGGTCCACAAGGTATCCAGGGTGTCTCTGGAACACTGGGTTCTACAGGTCCTCAGGGTACACAAGGCATCCAAGGAATTCAGGGCATTCAAGGTACAACTGGAACCACTGGTGACACTGGATCCCAAGGAACTACAGGTGCTCAGGGTACAACTGGAACACAAGGTACTCAAGGAACTTTGGGTGTTCAGGGTACTGATGGTTCACAAGGTACTGATGGTGCTCAGGGTACAACAGGAACCACTGGTGACACTGGTTCACAGGGTACTCAAGGCATTCAGGGTACTCAAGGCATTCAGGGTACTCAAGGCATTCAGGGTATCTTGGGTCTCCAAGGTTCTGATGCAGGAAATGCAGCAACAATCACAGTTGCTGATGAATCTTCAGACACCACTTGCTTCCCAGTCTTTGTAACAGCAGCAACTGGTGACCTGGCACCTAAATCTGGTTCTAACCTGGCATTCAACTCCTCCAATGGAACACTGACTGCCACCACCTTCAGTGGTTCAGGTGCTTCACTCACAAGTATTCCAAATGGTGCTCTAAGTAACTCCACCATCTCTGGTGTTTCTCTTGGTTCGAACCTTGGAACTCTAACAATGGGTGTTAGTGGTAATGGATTGTCTGGCTCTGACACTTACAATGGTTCATCAGGTTCCACCTTTACTGTTGCATCTAATGCCACATCTGCTAACACTGGTTCCACCATTGTTTTCAGAGATGGTTCAGGTAACTTCACTGCTGGAACTGTTACAGCAACCAACTTCAACTCAACTTCCGATATCAATAAGAAGACAAACCTGAGAGAAGTTGTTGATTCACTTGAGATTCTTAAGGGAATTAGAGGTGTAAGATTTGATTGGATTGAAGATGGAACTGCCTCTGTTGGTGTTGTTGCTCAAGAGATTGAGCAAGTTCTCCCAGAACTGGTTACTGAGACTGATGGAACCAAGACTGTTAACTACAATGGTTTGGTTGGTGTTCTGATTGAAGCAGTGAAAGAACTTCAGGCTGAGGTTGAGGAACTGAAAAGAACCAGATAAATAAGTTACAATTCATCATTTTGAAATGAGTGATTTTCAGTTTGTTAAATATGCGTTAGATAATGGTGGAACAATAAAACCTCTCCTCATCCCATCAGAACATACAAATGGGACAGGACTTTGTAACCCAGCGATTCTGGTGGATGAAGGGAGGGTCTTAGTAAACCTAAGGCATATTCAGTACACTCTTTATCATTCAGAACTCAATAAGTATGAGCACCAATATGGACCATTGGTGTATTTGAATCCAGAGAATGATATTACTCTAACAACCACAAATTACCTGTGTGTCCTCAATGCCGAGATGGACATTCAGCAGTACCATAAGGTTGACACATCAAAATTTGATAAGACACCCAGATGGGAATTTGTGGGTCTTGAGGATGCCAGACTTATAAAGTGGGAGGGTAAGTATTTCCTTGCTGGTGTAAGGAGAGACTTGGATACCATTGGCACAGGAAGGATGGAGATGTCTGAACTGGACATTACTCCAACAGGTGTCAGAGAAGTCAACAGAACCAGGATTCCTGCTCCTGCTCCAGACCAGTCTTATTGTGAGAAGAACTGGGTTCCCGTTGAAGACAAACCCTGGCATTTTGTCAAATGGACTAATCCCACTGAGTTGGTGAATGTCAACTTGGATGGCCCTTCTTGTGAAACTGTGTTCCTTGGAGAACACAAGAAAGCACAAAAAGACCTGAGAGGTGGTTCACAAATCATTCCATTCAGAGGTGGTTATCTGGGTGTGATGCACGAAACCAACCTGTTCAAAAGTGAGGCAGGTCGAAAGAATGCAATCTACAGACACAGATTCACTGTCTGGGATAAGAACTTCAATATCATTAAGTTCTCCAAAGAGTTCACTTTCCTAAACACTTGGATTGAGTTCTCTTGTGGAATGGCAAGATATGGTAATGAGTATCTCATCACCTTTGGTGTTCAAGATAATGCTGCTTTTATTTTAAGAATTCCTGAAAAAGTTTTGGAGGATTATATTGATGACAATGCATAATGCACTACAAAATTATGTGATGGAACCTGAGAATCCTGACCATAACTTTAGACTTGCTCTTCATTATGATGCTATGGGGCACACTGCTTCTGCCATCACATTTTATCTGAGAGCAGCGGACAGAACTGAAGACCTCAACCTTGCTTATGCTTGTCTTATCAAGATGTCTGATTGTTTTGACAGACAAGGAAACAGGCATTACACAGTTAGGGGACTGTTGAGACATGCCATCTCAATTCTCCCCAAGAGACCAGAGGCATATTACAACCTGGCAAGGTTTGATGAGTTTTACAAACAATACATGGAATCCTATTCCATGGCATCAGCAGCATTGGATGTTTGTGACTTTGATTTACCACCTCTTCAAGGTAATGTGAGATACCTGGGCAAACCAGGAATTATGTTTGAGAAAGCAGTGAGTGCTTGGTGGTGGGGTAAGTCTTCTGTTTCTAGAGCAATCTTCCATGAGTTGGTGGATGATTACTGGGATGAGATGCCTGAGTGGTTACAGGGTGCTGTGGAGAATAACCTGACAAAACTTGGTTCTGGTCCAGAGTCTCAGGCATTTACTTATTATTTCCAAAATGAACATGAGAAACTGAGATATCAGTTCCCTGGTTCAGAAAACATTGAGAGAAGTTATTCTCAGGTTTATCAGGACATGTTCATTCTGTCCATGTTGGATGGTAAGAGAGATGGAACATTCCTTGAGATTGGTGGTGCTGGTCCATTCCTTGGCAACAACACCATGATTCTTGAGAAAGACTTTGGATGGAAAGGTCACTCTATTGAGTATGACCAGAAGTTCATCCCAGAGTATCAGATAGCAAGACCTGGAACTCCTATTCACTGTATTGATGCTCTGAAAGTCAACTGGAATAAGTTCATCAAGGACCATTATGGTGATGTGGATACCATTGATTATCTTCAATTGGATATTGAACCAGCAAGAAATACATTTGAGTTGCTTCTAAACATCCCATTTGATGATTATAAGTTTGCTGTCATCACTTATGAACATGACTATTATGTGGATGTGACTAAATCTTATAGGAAGAAGTCAAGACGTTATCTTCAGATGATGGGTTATGAGATGATTGTCAATGATGTGTCACCCGATGGTCAGAGTAACTTCGAAGACTGGTGGGTTCATCCAGACTTGGTTTCCAGAGAAACCATTGAGAAGATGAAGTCCATCAAGGACCACACTCAGAAAGCAAAGGATTACATCTTCAATGTTCAAAATTAACGATAACAACAAATCAAAAGGAACTGTCTGGACTGTAGATAACTTCTATGAGGACCCAGATGCAGTCAGACAGTTTGCTCTCCAACAATCTTGGTTAGAGGGTGGTTTTGGTCGTGGTTTTATTGGAAGAAGAACCCATGAGCAGTTTCTTTTCCCTGGTCTCAAAGAAAGATTTGAGCAAATTATGGGTAGAAAGATTACTGCCTGGGAAGAACATGGAATGAACGGTAGATTCCAGGTTTGTTGGTCTGGTGAAGCATTGGTTTATCACTGTGATTCACAACAGTGGGGTGGAATGCTTTACCTTTCACCAGAACCACCTTATCAGTGTGGAACCACTCTTTATGCTCATAAGAAAACTAGAGCAAGAAATTATTACGAAGAGGGTTGGGATGCTGCTTGGATTCCTGAAAAGTATCCTGCTGACTGTCACTTGGATGGAACACACTTTGAGCCAGTGGATGTAGCAGGAAATGTCTACAATAGACTGGTAATCTTTGATGCCAGTTCAATTCACTCTGCTTCTGAGTACTTTGGTACAACTCTGGAGACAGGCAGGTTGTGGCAGATGTTCTTTTTTGATGCTCCCTGATTTATAAATAAGAAGAGTGCTCTTTTTCCGATGGTAGAAGAAACCAAATCTGGTGACCAAGGACTTCGTGATTGGTTTGGTAAATCTAAATCTTCCGATGGAAAGAAAGGGTGGGTCCAACTCGGCGGCAAGTACGCTGGTAAACCCTGTGCTCGTCAACCTGGTCAGACCTCTACTCCCAAGTGTGGTTCTTCTAAGATGAAGCGTAGCCTCGACAAGGATGAGGAAGAGACAGCGTTCCGCCGTAAGAACCGTCAAGACCCCAACCAACCACAGAAGAGTGGTGGAGCAAAACCAACAAACGTCAGAACTGAAGACATGGACATCAACGAAGCGAAAGACAAACCAGGTAAGGGTAGTGGCACAAAGGATGCTTGTTACCATAAGGTTAAGTCTCGTTATTCTGTATGGCCTTCTGCTTATGCCTCAGGTGCTCTGGTTAAGTGTCGTAAGAAAGGTGCAGCCAACTGGGGTAACTCAGCAAAGAACGAAGAGTTTCTGGCACTTCCAGAAATGACTGACCTCCAAATCAGGGTTCTGAGAAACCAAGGTTATGAGGTTGAGGTTGTTGATGAAGCCTGTTGGAAGGGTTATGAGAAAAAAGGAATGAAGACAATGTTTGGAAAGAAATATCCAAACTGTGTCAAGAAAGAAGAGACTGAGGTTGATGAGGAACGCAAGTATCCTAACAACCCTGTCAAAGAGCTTGTCTATCGTAAGAAATTCAAGGCTCGTGAAGATGCTGTAAAGAAAGAAGAGACTGAAATTCAAGAAAAGTTGGGAGACTTCAGAGGGGGTAACCTGATTGATGTCAAACCACACATCAGAATGCCATTTAGTGGAGATAAAGTCACCACCCACAGTGGTGGTGGAGCAGGTGCTGCTTTGGGTGGTGCTGCAGCCGCTGGTCTTGGTGCAGCAGCTGGAGTGGTTGCTTCCAGACTAGCACAAAAGAAAAAAGAAAAAGAAAAGAAACCAGCAACAACTTCTGAGGCAGCATTGACTGCTGGTGCTCTCGGAACTGCAGCTGCTTTGGGAGCAGTCGGTGGACTGGCAAGTGGAGCTGCTGGTGCTCTGAGTTCCAAAATGACCAGAGACGCTCTCAATAAGAAGAAAAAGAAAGAAGAGACCAAAGTTGAAGAGGGTTTCCTGACTAAAAAGACTCCTGAAGAACTGGAAAGAATTAAGAAAGAGAAAGCAATCAAGGCAAGAGAGAAGAAAATCAAGACTTATGCTGCTCTGATGAAGCACGCTAAGGATAAGACTTCTGACGTTGCTCGTCCTACTGT